>Ga0247778_1000637_pt1 | contig 35420 bp, 35 predicted proteins | sample UWRJL049202B5_FD_179939 | JGI IMG/M metagenome (GOLD analysis project Ga0247778, IMG submission 179939) | Plant litter microbial communities from Arlington Agricultural Research Station in Wisconsin, United States - UWRJ-L049-202B-5 | ecosystem: Environmental > Terrestrial > Plant litter >...
ATTCTTTTGTCTTTTTTTTTTTCGGACATGAATGATGGAGCACACTTGCTTTCACAAAGAGGGGAAATGACATTTACTAGATGTGGGACTATTTGGAGTACAGGGAATGGTGTATTGCATAGCATTTTGTATTTTGGGGGAATACCACATGGGAGTACAGGTAGAAACATGTAACAGTAGCAAATAGATGCATAAAAATGCTTCAAATACACCAAAAAAGGGGGTTCGTATTTAAGCGAGACACTTGTTCGGACCGGCGCCGACTTGGCCCACTCGGGCCGGGTGTTTCTTGGCCGGCTTTTAGTAGTTTCCTTCCCTTCATTCTTTTTCGGCCGTGGAACAAACCGAAGCTGTAGAAAGTCATGAAAGCGAAGTTGCAACATCGCAAAATTGCAATTAATTTTAAAGTGGGGACCTTGCCCTTCCAATGAGTCACGAATTACCACGGCTGCGGCAGGTTGGAAGATTCGTGCTTATATTATCTTAAAGACTAGATACCTCTTGCGTAAGGAAACCGGAGAACTTCCTTCTCGAGCGACTTATTTATCGTCCCTTCCTAACGCCAGAAGAAATGCATTTTTCCCACCCAACAAGACTTTAACCCGTCTTCGCCTTCTTCTTAGGTCTCTCCTCAGCATCGCTCGCACCGCCCTCCTCGTCTTCACTTCCCGAGCTCGAGTGGTTGGAATCAAACTCCTCAGCGACATCACTATCGCTATCTCCCTGGAAATCCTCATCATCACTCTCGCTATCCTCATCCGCACTTCCTCTGTCCGCGCGATTGGCCACAACTTCGTCCTCACTACTGGCCAGTTCTTCAGCCCTAAGCGCAGCCTTCAGCATGGCGCTGCTGTCCTCATCAATCTCATTTCTAACTCGAATACCCTTGATCTTGAAGAAATCTTCAAGAGGCTTTTGCTCTTCGCGGTTGATGTTGGAAAATTGCGATTCGCCACCCTCTTTCATATCGATCGTGATGTCGAATGTGCGACTAGCAGATACGGCACCGCCGATACGAGAGAAGATGACTATACTGACTTGTTCGTATGCGATGTAGGTTGCTGGCTTTGGTACGAACATAAAGGCCTTCTCTAGACAATACAAGAAGCCTTCGCTGGCCTTGATAGAGCACTTGATACCAAATTGTTGGTGGTGGCTATGGTTTGTTAGCACAATTCCCATAGTCTCGGAAATTGCTCACCTCAAGAAGTCTTTCGCAGGCTGATTGACCTTCTTTCCTGCAAGACCACGGAACACTTGTGTGACTACTTGATGCAGTGGCTGCTCATATCTTGGCAGCAACTTGTCCTTGTATTTTTGGTTCATCAACTCTTCCGTCATGTTCAGATCAATCGTGACCTCCTCATCCTTCTTGAACTGCATAACCAAGAATGGATATCTCGTTTGACCTTGTCGAAGAGGCGGGTCGAGACCGATACAGATCATGAAATGTAATTCATCTGGCTTCGGCAGGATCATAAATTTCTTAATATGCTCGTACTGAATCTTGTAGTCGTATGTTTTGCCACGTAATCGGAAGGAGTTTTCGTACATATCGATATCGAAACGTCCTCTGTGTGATGTTAGTAAAACCTGATGAAACCACACATAGGGCAACATACCTGGGAGTGAGATGCAGAACATCAAGGAAGGTAGCAAATGTGTCTCCGGCAACCTCTCCAATCTCCGCCTTCTCCATAAGTGTGTCGTAGAACAGATTTGCTGCATTCTGCTCTTCCTCAGCTTCAGCATCGCTCGGCGCATCCTCGCCCTCCAACGCCTCCTTTTTGGTCGTAGTTCCAGGGATATAGAATCTCATCTCGACCAATTGATCCTTGCCCGCGCCAGCCTTCTTGCCCTTTCCTCTTGCGCCACCAAGCGATCCATTCGTGCCAGTATCATCTCCGTTCGCGGGCAAGGAAAACTCAACCGCAACCTCGTTCTTGCCTGCTAAATTCGTATTCGAGATCTCAGAATAAGGAATCTCAAACGCAGGTCGATTCTGAACGTTGAAAGCTAGCTCTGCCTTTCCAAATTCGCCTTTGCCCCAGTTCCAGCCGCGAAGCGCATGTTCCTTGTGTTCGAGATTCGTGCTGTACCAGTTCTTGAAGATTTTGCCTAGGCGCTCGAAGTCCTGCTCTTGTTAGATTGAACGATTTGCGGTGTGGCAATGCGACTGACCTCCTGGGCGAACCCGTCGAGCTGGACTGTACCGGAATTTCGAAGCAGGATCTTGACCTCATAGCCTTTCGCAGCTCGACTCCATCCTGCGCCACCGATGTTGCTGTGATCAAGGGTGAAGGTATCACCGCCACCAGATGGCTTCCATCCAAATCCGGTCTCTGCGAACCGGCATTTGCCTGACTCTTTGGAGAGGTCGAGATAAATGTTGTCGAAGCTTTCCCTTTTTGATTCCATGATGATTAGCTTATGTTGCTAGATGATATTGCAGCAGATGGGCTGTAGAAGAAGGGAAGGGTTTAGGCGAAAGAATTTTGGAGTCTTACATGGCCATGTTGGTGAATTAGCTGAGCAAAGGATATATGGGACGTTGAGTATGCAAAATGCGCGTAAAGTGAAGACGCGTATCAAACCAAAGTTCTGTCGCGCCGCGATCGACCAAAAGGGGTTTAGCGCACTTAGGGAACCCAATTTCTCTCGGGATACTCGAGTAGGTACGTTTTGCTGGAAGATCATGAAGTTATTATAATAATTGCCTTCTAACTTTTCTATGCATTGACTTCAAATCGGGAATTCTCGGAAGGCTCTACTCACAGGTTTACCTTACTTCATTACTGGTTCTCATTCCATAAATTTACTGACTACCGTACTGTTACACAGTCATTGCCTCGGTGGCGCGAAGGCCCTTGAAGCTTTTATTGTATCTCCAATTTTGAAAGGCAAATGCGGTTTGAAACTCTTCTATCTTAGAATAAGTAATGATTGAATATCGAGCATCTCATCTTACACATTTAGATTATTATCCTGAAGCCAGTGGCTGTAAGTGGTGGCTGACGGACGAGCTATGAGAATTTCACAAGATCACCAAAATCCGATGAATGTTGACATCCTGTCATTATTTTATGCTTGGATAATTACAGTTGTCCGTGCCGATCCATCACTCATCCAGTACCGCCGCTCTCCAACACTTCTTGATCCCCCACACTTCCACCGAACTAAATCCAATGCTCAGCCATCCATCCATGCACGTCCCTAACCATGCTCTGCATTCTCACCTACCACTCATAAATATTAAAGGAAAACAGGGGGAAATTGGAGCCTCGCTCCGCTTTACCAAGAAAGTATCGCTCAATCCCTCCTTGAAAATGCAGAAAATAGCAACGCACGGCGAACATTGGCACCAGCAAGCAAAGCAAGACACCCGCCAGGATTCCAAGAACGTCGAACCATCCATTCATTGAAACATGTCGCTGAACTTTTTCTTTTTTGACGAAAGGAAACCGCAATGTAAAGACGAGGCGTAAGATAGGTGGCGAGGAGGCATGCTATTGGAAAAAGGGTAGTCGAAGATAGCTGGTAGAGTACAAGGTCTTGGGTCTCGTGAAGAAAAAACAGACCGTGGTTCAAGTATGTATGGTACATCGCCGAAGTCGTTGAATAGAGAAGATGAGGGATGATGTCGACGTTTTGGGATCGAGGGATGAGATGCGGCCGCTCATGCGTTTGTGGTTTGACCTGCACCTCGTCCTCCTCGAGGAGTAGCAGCTCCTCCACGGCCGCGGTTCTGTCCTCCAAAGGTTCCTCGTCCACCAGGGGCTCCTTGTCTCTCACCAAATCCACCACGTCCTCGTTGGCTCACACCACCACGACCTCCCGGGAAACCGTTTCCGCCATAGGCGTTTGGCTTGGGCTTGCGAGGCTCCACATAGATGGTCTCGCCGGCAATTTGGTGTGGGTTAGCGCTAGTTGCAGCTTGGTAGCCCTCAGATGCCTGGTACTCCACGAAGGCACAGTTCTACAGGCATTTTTAGCTCAAGTTCAATAGAAGACATGTGATTTCTTACCTTGGTTCGATTAATGTCGAAGTAAACCAATGGACCAAAAGCTTCCAATGCGGATCGTAACTGCTCGGGGGAGAGCTTCTCAGTAACATTTCTAATATAAGCCAAGGTACCTTCCTTCTCAGGTGGGGTTGAGATTGACTGCGGGCGGTTTTGTCTCTTGGCATGGTCACCAGCGGTCTGCCAGCCAGATGCATTCTCCTTGTCCTTCTCAGCTGCGCTGACAGGGGCAGGGGTAGGTTGAGCGGCTGCTGGCTTAGCTGCGGGAGGAGCAGCACGAGCTTGAGCAGGTGGTGTGGCGGTCTTTGGGGTAACGGCCGGGACTGCAGGCTTTGGTGTGGAGCCAACTGCAGCAGCAGCACGGCTGGCCCAGCTCAATGGCTTAGGAGGAGCGGCGGGTTGAGCTGGTTCGACTGGTTTGGGTGGAGCTTTGGAAACCGCTGGGCTTGGGAGAGGGTCCTTTGGCTTTTCTGGCTCCTTGATCTCTTCCTCAACGGCTTTTTCGGCAGCTTCGGGTGTAGGGATCTCCGAGGATTCCTCGATCTTGGTAGCTGCGACTGGAGCCTCCTCGGCTTCGACAGTAGTCTCATCCGTGCCGTTAGTTGTTGGAACCGCAGCAGTAGTTTCGGCCTCAACTGTCTCCAACTTCTTGTCGACGACATCAGCATCCAAAGCGGCTGAGGCTGGCTCCTCAGTGGAAGCTTGCGCTTTTGGCATCTCAACATCCTCGACTAATGGGCCGGTAGCAGCAGTCTCCTCTTGAGCTGCCTCGACAGGTTCCTCCTCACCTTCCTCCTTAATGTATCGGAAGATGTCGTTGAGAACGAAGTATCCGGTTGGCTGTTTAGCCAGGACGAAAGTTTGACAAAACTTCTTGAGCTCAGCAGATTTGTTGGATGTTTCACCGATAACTTGGATGACGATGCTATCCTCGGAAGCTTGAGAATCGACATTCGAAATGCGGACTTTGCAGTCTTGGAAATTAAGGTGACGGATGCGCTCCTGAATAGCCTAGTTTGAGTTAGTCGAGTTGGTTGTTATAGAGAGCTTGCAGACTTACGGGTCGGCCAACGGAGACAGAAGTTATCTCAGCTTCAAGACCCGAGACAAATTGGGAGCGCTTTCCATAGAAGAGCTATTGAATGTTAGCATAGGATATTTAAGTTTTAGGTCTGCAGCTTACATGAAGCTTTTCGGGAGATTTGCTCAAGGTGGTGTAGTATTGCTCAACGAAATACCATCCAACCTCATCCTTTGACAAATCATTGCCAGACGCGTTTCCCGCATTAGCATCAGCGGCACCCGAGGTAGCAGTATACTGCTCGGGCGCGCCCTTGTACTGATCCTGCTGCGCGAAGCTGCCGTTGGTCGCCATGGTGAAGGAAGGACGGAGGGCAAGAGGGTGACTTTTGGTCAACCTCTGGTGCGGAAGAGGAAAGGTGGTTGGCGGCGAGGGATACTCGAGGCGCTAATCAAGCAGAAGCGTGTGGGATGCCGCTGCGACTCGAATTGGATGCGGGAAAGCGGTCTTGAAGCTGGTCGAGTCCTGTTACGGATATCGAACGCGTTTTTCTAGGACCGAAGGAGAGAAGGAACCGTGTGGAGAAAGCTCTAGAAGGGAGGAATGGGGGCAGTACCACCAAGGTTGAATACAATAAGATTAGGAAGAGTTGAATAGCAGAACTGAAAAGGAGTTCTAGAGGAAGGACCGAAAGTCGAGAGGGAGGTGAGGGCAATTTGTATTTGTGGGTGGTGGAGTGAATGAGAAGATGGAAGCCTTCTGTCGAACTTTCCTGCGGGTCGGCGATTTTGCGCCAAGCTTTGACCAGAGAGTTGTAGTGTCACGTGGTCACATAAGTGGGGAGCACTAGGAGCGGAGCATTCTTTGCTAGAGGCAGATGGATTGGAAAATTTGTATAAGTCGGGTTGCAATATATCTTCGAACTGGGAAGAAAATGTAATATGTGATTAATCCTTGACGTGGCTAGAATTTATTATTGTAAGCAGTCCGGGGAGGATGCGGGTACAGCCGCATGCCCGCGACAGCCAATTGGATTGGATCTTTTGACGTTATGACTATTGCTCCTTCGTCCAGAAGATGCTTGGAGGTTGGGTCATGAGGAGAATACTTATGTTCCAATGCACTCTTTCCCCAATGATTCAAGAGGGATCAATTATACACAAAGCATTCCGAAAGTGTGATTGACAAGGAGATGAGGATTTTGATAACAGCTCTACAAGCCACCACTTTCAACATATAGACGGCAGACAACTATTCAACCATGGCTTCCGGGTCTCCCATACCTTCAACCTGACTCCAGTCAACTAGCCCATCGTCCACAGCTTCTTCCAGAATTTCACCAGCTTCTTGAACTTGTGCCTGGACATCTGACAATGCCGTCGGAACACCCGCTAGGGCCTTCACCAATGCTTCCTTCACTTTGGCCTGGGAACCTTCATTGTCGTAAGCAGCCGCAACCGTTGCTAAATTTCCCGCACCCCGATAATGCTTCTCGGCGTTTTTGAGCAGGACCGCCTGGTTCTTGGCTGCTACCTCGAAGTTTCTGGGTGGCTGGCCAAGTTGAAATCGCCAGAGCTCAACATCCCCCTTCTTGAGGTGGATCTTGACAATATTTTCGTCGTCTTTGAAGGCGGATGCAGTAGTGAGATCTTGGTTGGCAGCCGTGAGCAAGCCCCAGCGCAGCTTGCTGCACTCTGCCGAATCCCCACTATGACTTAGACGTAAAGTATTGCTACAGTTGATATATGATTCCGCTCGGTCGCACAGCCCCTCGACGTGTGAAGCATCTAACGTTAATTGCACTCCTTTCCATGCCTATCAAATCTGGGGTCAGTACGTATTCCATATACCAGAGGAGTCTAAATTCACATATTCTGTTCACATACCTGTTGTACCGCTGTACTGTAATCCGCCATACTAATTCCCATGAGCCGGAACTTCGCGTCCGCCTCGGCGCTAGCATAACCGGCTACAGCAATAGCTGCCGCCAAATCTTGGCCAGTCTCGGTTACGTAGAATGGTACCTTTTCCATGACGAGAGGCTGAGCGTACTCCATGATGGAAGGTATAAGCTTGTCATTCCGTAGAAGACTGTACAAGGTCGTTATCGTCTCCAACTGGGCCAAGAGGGTATCAAGAATGCTAGATTTCGAGACAGGGACCATCACAGTAGCCCACTGTTCCTGCACCTGATTTTCGCTCTCATCCCGGGCGTTTTCGGATGTGTTTGTTTCTTTCGAAGAAACTTGGTCGGCCCAGGTAGAAGCCGCGGGTTCGCTCTCGGCTGCCTGGAGTTGCTTTTGGAATTCCAGATAGGATGCTTCCTGGTGTTTCAGACATTGTGCAAAGAGTTCGAGAGCTTCCTGAAGTAATAGACTTGGCTGGTCTGGGTTCTGTACAGCAGCACCTTGCTCGTTGACCATATCCACGATACTAGTAAGAACCTGTGCAGTATTACTGAGTATATTAGCATATTGTATAGAACAAAGATAGCGGAGACAGAAAATGAAAGTGATCTCTCTGCTCCTTGGAAAGCTTTTCTCCTGAGCAGAAGAAAGTAGGGCTACAGGAACACTCACAACAAAGCATCCTGATCATCGCTATTCAGAGCCAGTGCATATCTACTCGACTCTAAAGCAGCTTCCAACAGATCAAGCAGGTTTCCTGGTAATTCCTTGAGCAATTTAGGGTGCTGTGTGAGTTCATATTGAACGCGTGCTCTACATCGGTTGAGTCGCTGATACTTGAATACCCAGAGAGATTATGCGCTCACTTGTTGTAGGCTAGATCAAATGAGGTCGGAAATTTCCTCAGCCCTTCATCATAGCAATCGATAGCCCGAACAAAGAATCTTGTCGACTTTGCGGCGTCGCCTCCCCGCCATTTCTCTCCGGCTTCTTCGAAGTCAACGCCAGCTAGAATCCTAGTCAACGCGATCCTTTTTGCTTTTCTGCATCACGTACCTGCTAGATACTCATCTGCAGTGGTAGGAACCTGGGTCAAATTAGCGCTGTTGCCGGAGACCGAGGGTGCATATCATGTCACACCTGAGGAGCGTGCTTCGACTTCTTTTTGCTTTCTTTCAAGAACTGTTTAGGTTTCGGCATGTTGGGATACGACAGCTAAGACAAGGATCTGTGCTTTCGAAACGTTAAAACTAGGGTTGTGTGATACGATGCACAGGACACGAGCTGAGATGGTGGTGTTTTTGGGGAGGTTTTCTTTTTCGACAAATTGATTTGATTTGATAATCATCGCCACGACATTACTGTACCCCGATTCTGCAATCAATGAGAAGGCAACGTGCAGGATCGGCCAATTGTGTCATTGGAAGGCCGAAGGCAGTAGTCAAACATATATTTCTCCAGAATCATAAATTCTTTTCCTCGCCACCCATGTCGTCGACGCGGTTTTACGAAGTATGCCATTTTGGCTAAGGGCTGGAGTTGCAGCGACCAGACGGCGACGAACTACCGGGATGATAATCATGCCTGAAGCCCACGTTTCATCTGCTTCTAGAGGGTTTTGCCACGTGGAACAGAGCATGTCTGGGTGCTAATTTGGCAGGTCCGCGGCGTGAATACAGGGGATCGATCCCTGAAAGGCCGAAATTTCCCTTTGCCCAAAGTCCACACGGGAGATCCCACCTTCGCCGTCGACCAGTGAGCCCTTCAGAAAGCCCTCCACCAGAATAGCCTGCATCCGGAATCGAATCTGTCCAACACAGACTGCTGCATGCGCGGCATATCCTTACCCTTTTGCGCCGAGAGATACTCGGACTGAAGTCTATTTCGCGGGCAGGATCAGCTACCCGGACGAGTCAACAAGACTAAGAATCGCCCGTTGCAGTGGTGCACAAGGTTAGCAGAGTACGAGACGAGGTTGCACTGTCAGTAGGTGCAGTATCGTTATTGTGCTGGTGTGCCAGGGGTTAAACATTCCAAACAAACCCCACACACCACACAGCATTCTATACTTAAGACATTAATAAAAAGGAACGTTAAATCCAGGACTCTCACGGACTCCCACAACAGCTTACAATTCTCCGGAGGACAAGGCTATTAACGAGTAAAGTGGTGTATCTTCCCGCATAAGGTTCCCGCTAAAGGATACGGATCTCTTAAATCAGTCAGCGCACGTTTGGCTCCTCCTCAGCCTTCGATCCACTAGAGCCTCCACCTCCTGTTTTGGATTGAGCTCCTCGTGCGAAACATCTCACTCCACCATACATCCTGCCATTGTCAAGAAAACCCTTCAGTTCCCCAGCAGTCCGGTCTTGGTTCTACTTCACGATCGTGAGAAATATCGACATTTAGCATCAACATAGACCTCCTCTGCGACCGCAACAGCCTGCCTCGGCCCCCGTCAGCAAAGCGACACATTTGAAACGAATATCGAAAACCAGAATGGGAGCCTCTCTAGAGTCATCACGTCCTATCATGGCACCCAGTGTAAGTCCTGATGTCAGCATTTCCCCAATATTTATTCCCTTTGCCCCCTCAACATCCAGCTAACAAACCCACACAGCTCGCATCCAAACGTGCGTCCACCCGCTTCAGCACCTACAGCACAGCACCCTCGGTCGCCAATACCGTCAAGACATCGCTCTCCTCCGCTTCCGCCCAACAAGAAATCAAGGATATTGAGGAGGGCCTCGAGAAGCTAGAGAACAAGAAGCTTGCCAGCCAACGCTTCGTACCTAGCCAGGAGAAGACTGAGAACCTGAGCAAGCTGGCTTTGGGAGCAAAGCTCGAGAGGGCTTTGGGACGACGAATGGGTAGCCAAGACGCGGTCATGAGGGACAGGAGGAAGACGGTTACGGAGAAGGATGCTGCGTTGAACGAGAAGGCTACGGTTGCTTGAATTCTTGATTGATGGTTATGACACGATACAAAGGGTGGGCAATGTGGTTCTCGAAGGAAGCGATGCGACCGTTACGAGTACGACATTATGAGAAGAGATGATTTTGGGCATGCAATGGCGTTATGCTCCCCTCTGGTTATTCTATTTTGCTTTGATCATACCTCCTGTCGGGCATTTCTCTTATACCATTTCTTTTTACGAACAGCTCCTTATATATTGATTGCGCTGGGATTTTTTTCATTACAGAGTGCTGTCTTGGAGTCCACTTGATTTGTCTCGGTGGCTTTGGTCTCTTCCTCCTGACTCGTCGTTAGAAAATACATAGGGGATAGGTACTAAGGGCTTGGAATGCTACCTCTGTTCTGTAAGACTTGGCTTGACGAACATTGTGACTCTGGTATCATGTTCCTGTCGCTCACGATGGTAGGAAGGTACACAACGTGCTACCGCCCATTCCGAACTTCCGCGACACTATCAACGGATACCTACAACGTGTTCCCGTATCGGCAAGATCAGCTCTGGTGATGGTAAGACAAAGATCTGGGGAACAGTCGCCCTCCTTCCTGGAACATGGGAGTTGGGTAGTTGAAGCGGTGTCCGCTTTCTCCTGTTGTGAAAATTCAAATATGTAGATCTAGCGGGAGGTCAAAGGGTTGCTGACTCGAGGATGGGTTTGCCCCTGAATCTATCCACATAGTCAGACATTAGGGCAACGCGACACAGGACATCTTCCTGGGCGAGGGCCAAGAATTTAGTCATCTTTGTGAATCTCAATTCCTAGTTGTTGGTTCAAGGTAGGTCCAATAGCGCCAACTCCTATCGTCAAACTGAGCTGATGCCAACAACAATCCAACTGTAAGGATTTCACATCAATAATAAGCTTGCTTCAGGCCTAGTGTAGGATGAGAGCTTAATACAGTATGCTTTTCGGAAGCGATACTGCAAGCTTCTTTTCACCTCACCTGTTTTCGCCCCAGCCCCTCTCATTCTAATTCGTCAACCGCAACTCCAAAAGTACACATAACGACAAGACAACTGTATCACATTGGCGCAGCCCTAAGGAAGCACAATTTAAGCCTCGTGCATCGAGCTACCAATGCCCTTATCCGCCCGCAGAATGCAGGTCATAGGATCAACGATAAGCGTGGGGTGTACCGTTTTGACCCCTCAAACCACCTCCCATCCCCGCAACCAAGATGTCATTTCCAAGATCTTATTCTCTTCAACTTTCACTATACTTTCCTAGTAATTCTCCTCATAATGGCTAAATCAGAATCGGATTCCCAAGCTGCAAACCCGTCGAAAACTATATACCCCTTCTTCACCCGCAACAACCTCACCCCCCAAGACCAAGCCGACTGCTACAAACTCATCCAAAAACTATACCCAAACAAACCCATAATCCCAGCTTCAAATCAAGGCTACTGCAGCTTCACCCTCTTCATCGGTCCCTCCACCGTCCTGCAATTCAGACCTTCACTTTATCATTTAGACCTCAGTCTATCCGCACTAGCCGCATCAATATACCCCTTCCATGCGCCCAAAACTTCTCATATCGCAACACTACCTTGCTCAAAATTAGAATTATATTCCATGTCCCGCATTCCCGGCCTGTCACTCCCAGACCTCCGCTCTCAGGTCCCTGTCTTGGCGCGTTCGACGAGGTGTTTGGAGAATATGGTTATCTCGTTCGCAGCATTTATGGCTCAGTCGTGGCATCTTGCTCCTCCATCCTCTGTCACACTTGGGAAAGTAGGGAGTTCACTTGTCTCTCGATTACAGCTTCTTTCGACTTCTCTACCGCTTGGTTTTCGACCTATAGCGAAGAAGTTACTGGAGGATGTAGAGCTGGTCACTTCATTGCCGTGGGTATTCACGCATGGTGATTTGGTGGCGGGCAATATCATGGTAGATCCAGTGGATGGTGGGTTGACGGGACTTGTGGATTGGGCGGAGGCGGAGTACTTGCCGTTTGGTGTTTGTTTGTATGGGTTGGAGGAGATGCTAGGGGCGATGACGAAGGGTGGGTGGAGGTATTGTGTACAGGCTGAGAGGTTGAGGGGTTTATTCTGGGAGGAATTAAGGAGGACGATTGGGGAGGGAGGGGAGGTGGTAGAGAGGGTGAGGATGGCGAGGGATGTTGGGGTGTTGCTTTGGTGGGGGATTGCGTGGGATGATGGGAGGATTGATAGGGTTGTTGAGGAGGGGAGAGATGTAGAGGAGATTGTGAGGCTGGATGCCTTTTTGAGGCCGTGTGAGGAGGGACTTGTGGAGGTTGGAATGGATAGGGTTCCTAAGCTTTGAGTGAGTTTGTATAATAGTGCGCTGGACTTACCGTTACTACTCGACTTAATGTAATGCATGGACTTCCTCATTCAACACCGGCTGCAGTTTCGCTCAGTGCTATTCCGGAGGTGTCAGAACTGGCATCGCTCAAGCGCAGCCCAGATACAATGTTCGTTGGGGTTTGAACGAGATGATATGCTCGCCAAGTTTGAAACCAGTTGATTTGCATCGGTACTGTTTATCAGCAATCAAATATCCATGAGAGACTTTCGTTTGATTCTGGGCGTAACTTACGAGTAAGTGTCTAGGCTAATACTAGCAGAAGTGTTGAAACCTTGAAAAGATTTCTCAGATTCTCATCATTGCTAGTTAGAGAAATTCGGCTTGATCTTGCACCGAGCAGGCCTTTTCCCCGGGAGGATCTGCAAGAGCGAAAGCTGCGTTGTAGGACTAGGAGTGAAGTGACCACTGAAGGAAGAGACAGTATGAAATGGCCCGTGGATGTGGCAGCATCGGGGTGAATCCAAGAAGGGGGGCTCAACAGGTTCATAGCGTGACTTTACCGATGAGAGATGCGATCTAGTGTGGTGGCTGAGTAGGCTTAAGAAAATGCTGAGATAGGAGCTACACATCATTAAATTTCGGAACCCATGTATTGAACTCACGTAGAAATGATGTCCGTGTTCTCCGGTTTTGAAGATTCCATAAGAAGCTCACCAGACTGTCGTTCGCGTTGCTCTCACTCCATGAGTCCTTCATAGATGATGTATAGCCTTGAGGATTTGTGCTGGCGTTGATATCGTGTTGACCGCTGCTACTTTAAGTGATGGGTAAGCAATGTCTCAAGGTCTCAGATACCTCATCATCTCGAGAATTCCGTAAGCTCTAGTGTATGATCTTGTGTAACCAAGGTCCATACTCATAAGAAACGCCATGGGTCATTATCTTATTCTTTGGTCAGTATTTTGAGAGATATAGCAGCCAAAAATGTGATGAGCACTGCCTCAGTGGACGATGGCCATTGTTTGACCCAATGGTATCATTGAAAAGCTTCGAGTTGGCTTTCTGCTCTCCTATAGAAGCCACGACTCGGTCCACTGGCTTGTGTTACTCTGATTAGGTAGTGAGGATGGCGCCGCGAGAAGGTTGTTTTGGTGTTGTTGAAAGTGTGCCTCGCGCAATGCCAAGACCTGTCAAAATGGTTCGGGTCCACCACTGGTGCAGTGGTCCCCGCTTCTCCCAACTTCACGCTTCAACAAGCAAATGCAACAACCCGTCTTCGCTACGTCCCGAGCATCAGGACCGCAGAGAGGGCGAGGAAATACCCGACCCGCGTCTGGGGATTCTAGCCAGGGTTCTGGATTGGTCCCGGCAGGCAGGAACGGGGCGGAACGCTGGCCAAAAGAGGGCTAGACTTCGACGAGAGTCAGACGAGTTTGTTCACGACGCACGGTTTCACCTGCACTTGTTATTAAGTGTTTACTAACAGACGGTCTGGATTGCTCGAAACACAGAAGAAGGATGGCAGGATCTCCAGGACGCCATACCCACCAACATATCTACATCTTTGCCAATAATGGATGGAAGACGGTCCAATACAGCTCGCGGAGGCTTTGGACAATGACCTGACCTGCTCAAAAGTCTCGATAGGGGCTTCTCTTGCCTATCATGTCGGCTACAAACGACCAGTGGGGGTCATTGAAGTGTTGCAATCAAAGAGGGGTTTGGGATGGTGAAAGCTGCGAGGGGAATGGCGTTTGATAATCACGTGTTTGCCCTCATATTCATCAAGCTGCTAGGCTATCCAATTGAATGGCGCTGATTATTTTTCTCTCCAGGAATTGGCCAGTCAAAGGGCTTGTCAAATGGCCTTGTACCCGATCGTACATGTGGCTCCTCAAATTTGCACATTCCTTATCACAAAAGCTGGACCATCCAGAAGAACAACCCACCCAGAATCATCGATTCATACTGGACGGTTCAAACTGAAAGCCGCCGGACTCCAGTGGAGTTCCCGAGCTTGGAATCCGCACTTGGAACATCTTGTCAATAGAAGTCTCGACTCCACTATCCACCTCCAAAGCTTCCATGCGGGTAACTGGCACCGGAATGGCTTGACGAGGGCTTGGCTGTTAACTTTGAGTCCTATTTCCGCACTGTATTTCTGCATGTTCGAATTTGCAAGGTTGTCACACATGCGTTGTGGCGCTCAGCCTTTGGCTTCATGGTCCAATATCTTGTTCAATGGAATCATTATTGAAGCCACCGGCTTGAAACTGGAGACATCGTGATAAGTGTCACTGATATCGATTGTGAGATATCTTGGTTCTCATAAAGGCATGTATCCAGTACATTGAGAGGACCAACCTCCGCCTTGTGCATGGCGACTTGAACCGAGAAGTTCACGCCATTTCTTGGCCCCGGCAAGATAACATATTTCTTCCAATCTCAGTACTTTCTCCCCTCATTGTTGCCGCATTAGGTCTGCCAATTCCTGCCGGCCCCTCACACCGGCGCTGTTGCTGCAGGCGAGGGTATCTAGCAGGTCTTATTGGCCTAACCCCCGAAAGACCTCGTGGGCCGAACAAGTGTACATTCGCCCCTCGCAACATATACCAGACATTCTGCAAATACTGTGGATAAGTTGATGAAATACAAGCCTCTGATCACGTATGTCCTGAAAATTCTGGCAAACAGCCCGTTCTTCAAAACCAGATTTCAAACCCGAGTCCATGGCTCCGGATTTAAACAGTTGCTTTTTTCCTATGCATTGTCTATAAGTATCCCTAAGGCCCGTGTGGAAGGATTTTATAGTAGAAGCTTCTACAGGCGTCTCCTCCAATTGAACTTTGAGAGACTTTGTTGCCAATATGTCTACCGCCATCGCCAAAGAGATCGATCTTCGAGCCCCTGTTGGTGGGGTTCTTCCTCCATCTGGGGACAATTCTTCACATGGGTCTTCGACTGATCTAGGTGACGAGAAGAAGGCTGTGAAAGTTAAAACAACAACCGCCTATCCGACAGCCGCGCCTCTTGGAGTTCCCTCAGAAGAGAAGAGATTTTGGTGGCAACGTGCCAAGACGTACGATCCCAATGCTATTGCAACCCAGCCATCAGTCTTCGACGACCCTGATACAGCAAAAGAGTATCAGCCGCCAGCAAATTGGGAAAACATTGGTCGATTTGATCCTTCTGCACGATGGACATGGGGAGAGGAGCACAAGTTAATTCGAAAGATCGATTTAAAGATCATGGTATAAAATACTATTCCTTTAATGGATGTGTCAGACACTAACGATACATAGATTTGGGCATGCATCATGTTTATGGCGCTTGAACTTGATCGTGCCAATATCAATCAAGCTTTAACGGACAATTTCCTTAAGGACTTGCACATGAACACCAATGGTATGCTCCCCATCAACAGCTGAAGTATTCAATCGAGCTAAGAGGATACAGATTACAATCTTGGAAACACTGTGTTCAAGTTATCATTTTTGTGTGCCGAGCTACCGTCCCAGCTTGTATCTAAGTGGATGGGCCCGGATCGCTGGATCCCTTCACAAATGGTTCTTTGGTCAATCGTCGCGTCTTGCCAGTTTTGGCTTAGCGGTCGTGAGAGCTTCTTGGTTTGCAGAGCCTTGCTGGGCATACTTCAAGGCGGATTTATACCCGACGTAAGATTCCCCATTGAGTGACACATACTTAGGTATTGACCGCCAGCAGATTATCCTGTACTTATCTTACTTCTACAAACACCACGAACTCTCTCTCCGTCTGGGGTTCTTTTGGACAGCAATGTCAATTTCAGATGTTATTGCGGCGTTCTTAGCTTACGGCCTTCTCCACCTTCGAGGAGTTCACCACTACGCTGGGTGGCGTTGGCTTTTCTTGATTGAAGTATTTCTGCTCTCGACTATGTTCATATAATCATGTACTAATGGATTTTTCAGGGCTTGCTGACGCTTCTTTTCGGTATCGCTGCCTTCGTTCTCATGCCACCTAGTCCCACACAGACCGCCAGCACACTACGAGGAAAGAAAGGGTGGTTCACTGAAAGGTAACTTTATTTGATTGCATGATTCTTTGGATCATATTACTTACTATTGCCGCAGAGAAGAGACAATCATCATCAACCGAGTAATTCGAGAAGATCCTACCAAGTCCGGAATGCACAACAGACAGCCTATTACTCCCAAGCTACTTTGGAAGAGTATGTGCGACTTCGATCTCTGGCCGCTTTACATAATCGGTCTCACGTTTCAAATTCCGGAGACAACACCACAGCAATATCTCACTCTCACACTAAAGGGCCTCGGATTCGGTACCTTCAAGACCAATCTTCTCGTCATTCCATCAACCGTGTTTCACATGATAACCATGTTGGTTTTGACATACGCCGCCGAGATCTGGGGCGAGTTGACCCTTACGGCCATGTTTGGACAAATTTGGGCGCTACCTTTCCTCGTCTTCATCTACGTCAAGGACATCACCAAAATCCCCAAGTGGACAGCCTTCGGTATCATGACTGCGCTGCTCAGTTACCCATCAGGTAAGCCCTATTTTTCTTACCTAGATTAAATATCTGATAATACAAAACAGCGCATCCAATTCAAGTTGCCTGGAATTCCCGCAACTCTAATGCAGTCCGCTCTCGTACCGTATCTGCCGCCCTATACAACATGTTCGTCCAGGCCTCCGGTATCATCGCATCTAATATCTACCGAGCCGATGACGCACCTCGCTATAAGCGCGGCAACCGTGCTCTTCTCTCGCTGTGTTTGGGCAACATCGGTATCTACGTCTTGACTAAGATCTACTACGTCTGGAGGAACAAGACTAGAGCTGCCAAGTGGGATGCTATGACTGAAGATGAGCGGGTGCACTATCTCGCCACAACCACCGACCAGGGTAACAAGAGATTGGATTTCAGGTTTGCGCACTAGAGTATATTTATTTACACAAGAGCGGAGATTTGCTCCACATTAAATGGAACGCGCTGAAATGAATAATTGACGGCAAGGAGAAGATCTAAAGAGGAGGAACTTTCGTTAAGAAGAGTCAACGCTGGACATTCTTTTGCTGGATAGATAAATTGGATGTGTTTACTCACGTGATGCGCCTCCATTTTCATAAGCGAGCGCGAATGTTTGTGGTAGACGGGCTACCACATTGTGAAGCGGTGGACTTCAGAACTCGTTGGCGTAATTATCTACAAATCTTTGTTTAGCAACTCATGTCTCAGGATTCTTCTTCCGGCTTCTTTCCTTTGTCGCTTCCTGAGACAAAAATCGAAATCATTTCAGATCTCCAATACTTCTTTCTACCTTCATAAATCAAGATTTGTGTATTTTCAAATATGAGCTAGAGTTTAGTTGGTTTCCAATATGTTTATTGATCTTATCTGCAATTTTGAATTGTGCTTCTCATTCAAATAATTTACTCGTGCGCCCTTCTTCGTCCTATGGTCCTCCGGAAAAGCATTGGTATTCTCGACGAGGAATCATGCAGTAATACAACATTACTATCTTTGGAATGATACGTATAGGTCACTGGGCCAATCTGCGGACCCTGCGACTTTCGAAAGCTATCTTCTATGTCAGATTCGTTGACGAGCCGGGAAAAAGGGAATCTGCTTCGAGACACTCTCAATATGCTATCGGCAACAACATTCTCAGATGAGGGCACAAAAGGGGAAGAAGATACGGTTGCCAAGTCACAAAATGCACCAGTTGGATCTAACCAGCCCATTGATAATCCGAAACCCCGCACACGGCTACCAGATGGCCCTCTGAAGCCAAGGCTGGTTGTACAAGTCGAAAAGAAAGCCAGAAAAAAGCCTATGAAGCCACGGGTTTTCGAGGTCCAAGGCCAAGCTGAAGTCGCCCACAGCACCTCCCAAAAGTCGAAAAAGAAAACGAAATGACTCTTTACCGCAGGCACAAGAAAACCCTACTCTGTCCGTCAACAATCTGCAGGACACACTGACACCTAAATCTCCTTCACCTGCTCCTTCAGGACGAAGAAACAGCAAAAGTCTCCAAGAACAGTCCGCCTCGGAATCACCAAAGAGCCCCAGCGCCGAAGGCAGAAATCCCGAAGTCTCACCTACACCAATGTCTCCTCCCTGCGAGAACCGTCCCGAAAGAAGTAAGCCGAAGAGCAAACACGCACTCAAAACAACACCAGTGCAAATACAAGAAGCGCAGCTTATAAAGGAAGAAAAGGCAGCAGCGAAGAGAGAAGAGAAGCGTGTAAAAGAAGAGAGGGGAGCAGCGAGGAAAGAAAAGTTGAGGGTGGAGGAGGAGCGATTAAGGAAGATGCAAGAGGAGGCGGAGGCGTGGAGAAGAAGGGATCAGGATGTGGAGTGGAGACGGAAGGAGTGGGTTAGGATGGGGGTTGAGAGGGATGAGAGGGAGAAGATGAGTGCTGGGAAATGGCAGGTGGCTGCGAAGGAGTTTTCGGATGACGAGACGGGGAAGGTGCCGTTTCCGATTCCGAAGTTGGGGACGCAGGCGTGCAAGAGGGATGGGTGTGTAATGGGTGAGAAGTTGGGTGTTTGTCATCATGATGTTGAGCGTGTGTTGATGGAGGGGAATGGGGTGTATGATGTTGTGTATTTGAAGAAGGAGCGGCTGAAATGGCATCCGGATAGGTTTCCCGGAAGAGGCGATGTGCAAATTATGGCACAGGAGATGTTTCAGATAATTCAAAGACTTATTGATGGTCCTGGAAGTCCTGGAATGGCATAGATATGTATTTATTGCAACTTTCTACGCGGATCCTTCGATTTCTGAACCTATTGTCACTACTCTAAAGTAAGAACGTAGCACTAGTTGTACCATCGTTTCATTATTTTAGGTTCCAAGAGCCGGAAACACAGCTCTCGAACGTCTTTCTTCTAGCATACTCTGCATCATTGACAACGCGGTATCACTATCGCAGACCAGCCCATCGGCATCATTCTTAACGGAAGCAAAAACATTTCGACACAAATTCTTCGCCAACGTTTCAATATCTCTCGCATTTCCCACGAAGGTGTCTCTACCAATAGCGCTAGCACACGCAGAATGGCGTTGTAACCCGGGAATTGTGGCTGATCCAGCGCTGGCACGATAATTCCGGCATTGTCCAGTTTCATCTTCAAGATCTGCAGGCAGTGTAATGGTGGAAGCGATTTAAAATTGAGCTCATCTGGAAAACGGCTTGCGAGTCCGGGGTTCGTACTGAGGAGATGATTGATTTCTGCCTCGTAACCGGCCAGGATGACGATGAGTTTGCCACAAAACTTCGGTTTGGTGAGGAGGTCCACCAGCTCAGAGAGAACCTCGGTGCCAAAGCTCCCATTATTAGACCCTTGAGCAAGCCTATAGGCTTCATCGATGAAGATTACTTTGCCGAGGGCCCTTTCAAGAGCTTTGGCTGTTTTGGGCCCGGAGTGACCGGTGTATTTTCCAACCAAGTCGCTGGCTGAGCATTCTACAACGCTAGCTTCAGGGAGAAGGCCCATGTCATAGTATACCTGCGCAATTTTCCTAGCTGTTGTCGTCTTTCCGGTCCCAGGGGGTCCTTTAAAGCAAAAATTTGTGGGAATGTATCCACGAGGATCTCGACCGCGGCACTTCATCGCATGAGCCACTTTCTGATAACCCTCAAGCTGTTGCACAATTTGCTCGCAGCCAACAACGTCAGAAAATAGCTTGCGAAGATTTATGGTCGCCGATTTTCCTCTGTCGTGTTGAGGATCAAAGTCCTCGGGACCAAAGATCCATTGTTCAGGTCTGGATGAGGGTGGGATGTCTGACAGCCGCTTCTGATAGTTGCCCTTGGCCCTTGATATCAGATTCTCGACTTCGCCGCCATTGCCAAAATTCACTCGAGTCTGCGCCTTCTCCAACATGTCCATTGCAACTTTGATAGCGGACTCGGTCGCTTCAAGCTCGCTTTGCTCAAGTTTCAATCGTAGCATGCTTTGCAGCTCGGAAACACTGAAGTCGTGAAACCAGAATGCATCTGCCAAAGGAAATCTTCTCGCAAGGCCTGGATTGCTGTTTTGGAGCATTTCTTGCATTGAGTCACCATACCCCAGAAGCAGCACACATTGATCAGCGTTGCCTTGGACTTCTGCAACGAGGGTGTCAAGTAATGCCTAGCGATATGAGTCGCTATCGCTCCCTACACCATCTGAACTGCTTTGATAGAGCATATGAGCCTCGTCAATCACAAGCACACTCCCCATAGCGGCTGACAAGGCAGATCTCATATTTTGTTCTGAATCTCCGATATATCTCCCAATCAAATCACTAGGGTTCCGTACAATTACTTCACCTTTGCTTAAGACCCCGGCTTCAGCTAGCAGCTGGCCGTAGAGCTTGGCTACAAGAGTTTTGCCAGTACCAGGAGGGCCTAAGAAGAGTCGATTCAGAGAAACTGTATGGAGGGGTTGTTCGCTTAGTTCACGCTGGAAGTTTGACTTCAGCAGCTCGAGCATGCTCCGAATGTCTCTTTTGACAGCAGTTATTCCGGTAAGGCTTTGTAGGTATTTCCAAGCGGATCCTTCGAGAATAGCCCCGGAAGGATCGGGACCCAAGATGTCTTCTTTCGTGAAATAGAAGTCGTCCAGATTTGTCGTCTTAGCCTTGTCAAGATTGGTTATTTCTGTATCTTCTGTGGCCTCGCTCCTGTTGCTTCTTTCGTTCTCTGATTTGGATGCAGAGTCTGAATCACTAGGACTTCCACACTGCTCTCCATCAGATTCGTCCGTTTCTTGGAATTCGGCTCCACTTTCTGTGAGGCTGTTGTTCTCTTTACTGACGGGTTTGCTGGTATCGTCGTCTTCAATCGCTTCAACATTTTCATTGTCAGCTACTGTATGTTCCGTGGGCGGAACTTGATTTTCGGAAGCCGGTGCCTCTATCCTGTCTTCTCGGGCTTTCATGAGTCTTACTGATTGGCGCCCCCAAATTTTGGCAACCAGGTTCTCCACGTCTTTTGCATTTCCGAACTGTGATGAACCACGCAATCGTCCCAGTCTTCTTGCCGCGATTCGCATATACAGTCCCTCTGGGCCTCCCTTACTCTCATTTTGCCGCTGAACTTCTTTGCTATGCAAGCAGCGAGAAGCTTCCGAAGCTCATCATCTGTATAATCTGGAAGAGCTAAAACATATGGGAATAAGCTGCGGATATTCTTACTGTCGCGCCCAAGAAGATTGCGCATAGTCTTGTCATTACCAGCGAGAAGGAACACCAGTGTTCCGCGGTACTCCTCCACTTGGGCGAATAACTCTTCAAGGGCTTGCTTTTCCTTCAAAAGAAAATGGGCGTCGTCCACAAACATTACCCCGCCTGAGTATTTATGACTCCGTACCCACTCCACAATTCCATTGACGCGACTCTCCGCGAGCCGCAGGCCTCTTCTTCTTGAGAACCCGGTACCCCAGACGGCTTCAGAGCCAGCTAGGAAATTGGCGTAGTGCTCAGCTACTGTCGTCTTACCTGCACGGCTATATTAGTCTTCCGTCTTCCATCTAAGCACAACAACAGAACGCAAAATGCCTGCTAAATAGATGAGAACAATGCGGTGTCCGTGAGGAGCCTAGTTTCCAATAGAGCAACGAAATACGAGTCTTACCGGTTCCTGAATTTCCGAAGAAAATTGTTCCAAAGTGTTCCTCTCTAAGCTCAATACCTTGTCTCTTGGCGACCTCCATTTTTGCCTTAATATTGTCAATGTGTTCCTTGACCTTTTCCAAGCCTACCATATCCTTAATCGCCTGAAACGCTTTCTCGCTCGGGGAGTTCGACTCATCCCTTTCGCTTCCCTCATGATCTTCAAACTCATCTTGTGTCTCTGACCCGTCGGAACAGTTGCGCGGACAATAGACATCGGCGGCGTGATCCTCCGTATTATTCTCCACGCATATGCACTTTTGACGATACATAACTCCTTCAGCATTCCTCTCAAAGACCTCATACCGTTGTTCTTGGTGGCCGATATTCCAAATGCTATCCGTTGTGGAGTGTCGCTCGATATGAAAAGTAAATTCGTATTTAGCAAGCTGCTCAATAACCATGAAAGGAATACCTCCGAGACTCGACTCATACTTTCGCTCAAGGAAGAGACGGACTTTTTGAAGAGTCAGAGAGATTTTGATAATATCTGCAAATCTGTACAGCTCGTTGTTGCATGAGAGGACATTGTGAAATCTTGGGAGCCATGCTAGGAACTTCACTTCCGCGATTGGCAGAGCTCGAATATCCCAGATATTGATTTGCGGATAATTTTAAATTATTCGATCGCTTGAAGCCTTTTGCGAGGCCACCTAAGAGTTGTATCTGAAACAAGTTGTCAAGAGAGAATATATCTTGCACACTCTCACCCTTGTGGGGCCAGGTCGTCTTTCGCCGCGACCGGATTGATGAAACGACATTTTCATCTTCGAAGAATGCGACGATTTGAGTCAATCTATCGATATCTTCGACGGACAATTCGTTGTCGAAGACAGAAAGCTTCTGCATGAGTCGTTCGAAGTTCCGACCGATTCTAAAGCCGCTGTTCACGATGGCTGTTGGACATACCCCTGAATGTTTGGCTTCTGTCAATAGCCGCTGATAATTCCAAGATATTGCCCCCAGATTTTGAATTCCTTGTGAAAACAGCACCTGGATAGCAGATTCGAGCCCCGGGCGATGGCAACCGCTAAGCATGAAATTGGACATGTTGTTCAGTGCTGAGTAAGAACAGGAAGGGAAGGGCTTGCCCAATTTCTAGGAGCACCCACATCAAAAAATTGCGGGTAGATCCAAGTTGAGGCTTATCGAAACAGGAATGTAAGCTGAGGAGATGAAAATTAAGGAGAAATCTGAGAGTATGGTTCCGGAGATTTGACCAGGGGACAAGCTCCGTTATCGCTCTGCAAAAAGAATGAACACCAAAGTAAGTGGAAGCGGCATACTCGAGGATATAGATCATTTTAACATGTTTGTGAGTGAAAGCACAGGGATGCTCGTGAACGTCACGCCTGGCCACTCTGCGACCCAACTCTGGAGAAGGGACCAAACAGATTAGTGCCATTGGATACCAGCAAACACTAGCTATACAGAAACGGCTACAGAGCTCTATGACTGCATGAGATGGCTGTGCATATAAGTTGATATGTTGCAGGTGTGATGAAGCTGCCTTCGTGGGAGCCTGCGCTAGCAGGGATCATGCGGCTGAACCCCCCACCCATCCATTGATTGCTTACCATACTTGCGGGTCTCATCTTGTTTGCTTTGGATTTCTATGACTGTTTCTCAAATTCAAGTGGCTGGGTTACTAAGAATAACAGCAAAATTCGCTTCTACCTGGCAACAAGCCCACATTTATCATCAATTGGGGCTTTCTACCCAGCACATGCTCGGTGAAGGGAACAAGGCAGGCTCTTGAACCAGTACTCTAAGATTCAAACACAAAATGATATTGCATTTGCATTCTTTTTGGAAGAGGAAGGGAATCCGGTCGGTGCAGCCCGCCAAAGATCACATGAAAACCACAAGGAAGGGCTGCAAAGTAAGCGAGGCCACTTGGGGCCACAGATAAATAGCATTCCCACGCAAAGAGAACCAAAATAACAATGGGATGGCCGGCTCCGCGAAAGAGGCACTTTGAAGTCCCGAGAAGAGGTTTCACTGACTTATCTCTGTATCATTGATCGGGAGTATGGATATTCGGGACTTCAAAGAACCACCATGGAAATTTCAACCAACGCAGACATTGAATTTCAAACCCATTTGACAGCAAATGGTCGAGTAACAGCAGAAAGAACTTAAAAGAAGTCAAGCACTGAGAAATACTGCAATATTCTCGAACGTATTATTTGAAGACTGGCATGCTATTCTTTACTGGAGCAGCATATCCCAAGAAGGCGCGTTGGCCACTCAGCACATGTGTCCTTGTTGAATAGCGCGATCAATCCGCGCATAAATGAACAAGAAGACAAGCATGCATAAATGCCCGCAGATATCGTACAAGAATCAATTTTTATGAATAATTCAGCGTCCCAAAACGGAAATCCCTTTCAAGTTAGGACACATTTGCAAGGCGAATATGTCCATGACACTGGTACTTAAACACACCGCTTCTTAACCCTAGATTTCCACTGACCAAAATGGAGAAAATAAGTTCGAACACCCGTCTTGCATCATGAGGTTTTAAGTTTGATTTCAGTAAATGTACTCTCAGGCAGGTTTCGCCAGTGTGAGAGTGCAAGCTTGCACAGTACAAACATTGGGAGTAAAGAAGCAGAAACATAGGTAGTAAATGGCAGCAAACGTCTTCTCAACAGCAGGTATAGCTTGATATTGGTAAAGAGTGAAGGACAATTATGGAGAATATTCCAACAGCCTCACCGATCATGCGCTATACAAGTTTCTTCTACCACGCAAAGCGCGGCTCCTTTGCGGAGCATATTTCTAATTGTAGTTTCAGTTGCGTCTGCAATAAAGAGAAACGAGGGATGCACTTGCAATACTCAGTGGTATTCAGTTCACATTCAATGGAGGCCAAATCAAATTTCGAGAACAAAATGATGCAGGTATCAATCCACCTAGAGCTAAACTGCCAAGCTCGAATATACTCCGTCTCCTCTTATCAACGCCTTCCTTCTTCCTCCTAGGTCCAATGGCAGACCCTGAGCCGCGAAGCCCGCAATAATATATCCTGCGCCCCATCTCGCTAATAGTGTCTTGACTACACCACCACCCAAACGAAGCTGGGCGATGCACTTAAGAGATATCTGGCAGTTGCGCCGACCATCCTTGATTGCATTAAGGGTACATGTTCACCATACATGACTCCAACCAAGCTCTTCGCCGAAATGAGGCTGCTGGCTGCTAAATCTAACAATTTCGTCGTCGGGTTTGATCGTGTGCCATTCACGTGGCAACACCTCCAAATGAACCACTGTTGTCGCCGTCTTCTAATTCCTCGTCTCCATCTGCATCGGCGTCTTCTTCGTCGACGTTCAGGGCTGCGGCACCCATCATGCCAGTCATAGTTTGGTCGTCGTCTGCGTCATCCACACTATCTGGATCGAAGTCGTCGACATTTTCCATGGCTGGCAAAGTGTTCAGGTGACGACGTAACCCGGTCACACCAACGCCAGAGAAGACACAAAAGACACTTCGTTGGTGGTCCGTAAATTCTAAAGGTAAAAGTTAGTGAGATGTAATGTAGCCGTCGGGGATATTAGACTTACCCGAAGGAGCCTCGCGGCAAAACGGTTCAAGATCCGGTCGAAGGAAGGCGACCACGCCAGTCAGACTTAGATGCGTGAGCTTCATGCACCTGTTGAGAAGGACAACAATGCTCTAGATATGGTCGTTAGCGTTTGTTTCGGATGGGGAGAATTTGCAGTCTTACATCGAGTGTCAAATTTGTACAATAGCTGAGATGCACCCGTTCGAGGCTGCTGACAGGCCCCCCGTTGAACTCATCGCCACCTCTGATGAGCCTATCGTGGGCTCGGTTCGAAGTTTGTGCTAAGGCATACACACTTTGATCGGTAATAAGGGAGCATTTCACGAGTCCAATTCGGCGAAGCTTCGGAAGACACGCCAATTTGGTAACAGAGGCATCAGTGAGATTATGGCAACACCCCAAATCGATGTATCTGATCCTGTTACAGGCTTGAACAAGCCTGATCACGGCCGTGTCCGTGATTTGTACGCAATGTCCAAGGTGAAGGTAATGGAGGTTTTTCCCCAGCTTGCTGATGGCATTAACAGAAACGTCTGTAAGATTTTTGCATTTTGCGAAAACCAGGTTCCTTAATCGAGGCGCAGCCTCGATGATCTTCTCGATGGCCCTGTCCGTCAGACGGAAACAACTAGTGACATCAAGAATGCGTAAATGTTCGTATGTCTGGTTGGATGGAAGGTTGAGGAATGCGGCATCTGTAATCAATTCGCAGTTTGCAAGTCGAAGTTCTCGGAGCGTCAAACCATTGATCAGCAGCTCAGTCACTGGAAGATCTCTTATCATTCGACATTGGTGCAGGTCGATTTCAAGGATATTCCGGCAGTTCTTGGCAAAAGCAAGAATAGAAGAGTCTTCCAGTTGATCACAGCCGTTGAGTTTAAGCTGTAAATGTCAGTATAACCAGTAAAGACAAGGCTGGGCAGCACTGCAACTCACCCTCTTGACGTATCTGCAGTTCTCAGCTACAGCTATCATAGATTCGTTGGAGATCTTGTCGCAGTCCGAAATGTTAAGTCCCTGTAGTCGTGGGCAGTTGTCTGCCAAAACTATCATTGAGGCCGCGGTTATCTGGTGGTCTCCAGAGATATCGAGAGCGAGTAAATGGTTACTGTCTTCAAGTAGGCCGATAAGCCCAGAATCCGTAATCCCATTGCAATTCGTTAAAGTCAAACGCTCAACCCTCGAGCAGACGGACAGGGGCTTTACACTGCCATCACTAACAGAGTCTGCAAGCTGTGCGAGGTTGAGCCGCTTTATAAAATCTCGGTAGGCGAAATATGGATTCGGACTCGAAAGGGTTCTGCAGATGTAGCCATGCTTAGGCCAAGTCGTACATGCAGGGCGATGCCAGAGCAAATCAACGCTATTCCGGGCCCACTGCTTGTTTACGCACATGCAATTTAGGAGGTCTTGTGGAGAACTGAGTTTCGAGAGAATGCTGATGAGAACTTCGGGTGGTAGCCTAGATGCCGGTGGCACGCAGGTCTCTCCTGAGACTGACATTTGTTCGAAGGTGGGCACGCCGATGGATGACTGCGAGTCGTTGTTCCCTGTATAGAAATCGGATTCTTCGTAGTCTTGCCGCGCGGGCGAATTGCTTGATGATGATTGTGAGTCTCCCTCTAGGTCAGGACTGGCGCGATAAGGCGCCGCAGTATTGATAGCAGCCATTCTAGGAACAGGACCCCGCATGTTGGCTTTTGTAATGAGGCTTTGGGGAGGCAGGAACGAGGGGATGGATGTTGCTGATGGGTCGGCGGGAGGCGCTGGATAGTACTACAAGAGGATATTGATTGCTGAAGATAGTAAGTACGCCGCGAGGAGGAGGAAGGACGACGTTCAATATGGTAGTAAGGACGTCAAACGACGAGGGTCCGGGGGCGTCTTGCGTTACCGCCGTCAGCCTCGCGCATAGGGAGGGATCGCGGGGTCGAATCGAAAAGGATTTTTGTGTATGGATGTAGGTGGAAGGCGAAGTCTGCGGGTTTGCACACGGCCAGCGGCGCTGGATGAGGTGGTGACGGTATACGGGCGGCGGGCGTCTCTTGCTTGGTGATCACGGATGTTTGGCTGAGTATGAGAGTTGGTGGTTAGCAATGCTCATGCATGATGCAAGGATCACTCTCGCCTACTAAAATCTAGAACACACGTGATGGTCCTCCTCTGTTCTGTCACCGGGCCTTTGTATTTAAGTTGAATCTACTCAGGTGCCACGATTCCGCTAATAGCTGGCTATTGTAAAAAATTGAGCACGGGCATTACCTATGTAACAGTCTTGAGAGAGGGTTGTACTGTCAACGTGAATCCTGACAGAAATCATCAAGCTTGTCGTCATACGTCACTAGTTTCCTGATATCTCCGGGTGGGTTATGAGGCTTAGTTGAACTACTAAGTGAGGATGTGGCTTTACAAGTCCGATTAAGAAAAGCTAGGGATATCATGTTCATTCCTCTCAAGTCCCGTTGCTCGCTGCTAGAAAGTCAAGAAGGAACTTGAGGAACTCCGAGAAAGTAAATATGCAAGCACACCACCAGTGCACCACACATATGTGATTCCACGGCTTATTCCGTGGCTTGTAACTGGCCATCTCCCTTTGCAGAAATATGAGTCTTGGTTACCGCCCTGAGATGTTACTATTCTGCTTCGAAATATTGCACTTGTCAGGTCCAAAATAGCACGGACCTTTAGAAAAGAACAACAGGAAGTTTAGAGAAGTTATTCAAGGTGACCAAAGTCCCAGAATAAAGCCTTCCCAATTAGAACATGTTATGTGAGAATCATATAAATCAAGAAAATCTTGCGACGATCTTGACGTCTGTTCATAGAAGCAAGAAACATAGACTTCTAGCTTTGACGAGTAATACTTCTTAGAACATCTCACAGTTACCAGTTGTAAGTCGTATTTAATCTCTTATGCCATATTCTCAATAGCTGGGTGAAATAGCCCGGTCTGCAGGTGTTGTTGCCAAGGTGTTGTCAGACCAAGCTCGGCAAGCTGCAAGCTTCCCCAGATTTCGGAAATCATCACCTCATCATCGGCCCAGCTCCTCAATCTATAAATCTCCCACCCGGAGAACACAAACCACAACACCAACCCCAAAATGCCTCTCCACAACTCCTCAGCACGCGTCCTCCGCGGCCTCCCTCGTCACTTGATAAAACCGCAATCCCTCCGCCCCTCATCCCAGCTCTTCCCCTCGCGCAGTCTAGCCTCCAAGCCTCCCCCAGACGACACCCGCATTGACCCCATAACACTGCACCGCCTCGAACACCAACGCCGCGAATACTACAAACGGCGCTCCTACTATGCGGGCGCCGGTTTCGTGCTCGGCATGATCGCCATCTGGTTCACAGCAACCTCAATCGATCTGCCTCCGCCCAATAAACCCACGAAATTGGATTCGGGGCGCAGGGCTGACGATCCGATGGTGGTGCTGGGACGGGAGAGGAAAGTGGTGGTGCAGAAGTTGGGGGAGGAGCCGGAGGAGGTCGTGGATACGGTGGAGACGGGGACGAGTACTGTGCCTACGTTTCCGAGGGTGTTGGAGTTTTATGATGATGAGAGGGAGGCAGTAGGGAATGGGATTGGACCGGGTGTGAACGATGATAGATTGGTTGAATATCAATTGGTTGGATTGGGAATTCGGACTGTCAGTTTTTTGGGTATTCAGGTTTATGTGGTTGGGATGTATGTTGCGACGGATGATATTGCTGCGTTGCAGGAAGCTTTGATCAAGAAGATCGCACCTGGGGCATCGACGCTCGTTGCGGGGGAGAAGGACGAGTTGAGGAAGAAGCTTTTCGATCCAGTTGAAGGAATGGATATCTGGAGTGATGTTTTGAAAAAGAGTGGTTCCAGGACGTTGATCAGGATTGTGCCTACGCGGAACACGGACTTTCATCACTTGAGAGACGCGTGGGTTAGACATTTGACTGCGAGAGCTCAGGCCAACAAGCAGGAGTTTGGAGATGAACAGTTTGGATCGGCTATACAGGAGTTCAAGGTGTTATTTAATAGGGGAAGTGTGCCGAAAGGAAAAGAGCTCTTGCTCAGTCGAGACCACCAGGGGAAGTTTGCTGCTTGGTATGATGATGGAAAGAACGGAGCTCAGAGACTTGGTCAAGTTCTTGATGAAAGGATATCCAGGGGCATTTGGCTCAATTACCTCGGTGGCAAGTCCGTTGCCAGCGAATCAGCCAGAAAGTCTATTGTGGAAGGTGTTATGGAATTTGTCGAGCGTCCAGTAGGAACTGTGGCAACACAAGTCCATGTATAAAAATTGTACATTATACAAAGATAAAGAAAGATCTCATTCATGTGTATCAAATTTGAGTTGGTTCATCAAGTATCATTTCCTTCTGTCTCTTTCTAACCTTTTCGTACATACATCATCCACCCCGGTATCGTTTGTACCTTAGACGGCACCAGCATCCTTCAACAGCTCCGGAAGATCACCCTTCTTGGCCTGGAGATCTGAGTTGCCACCGATGTGCTTCTTGTTGATGTAGATGTTGGGAACAGAAGTTTGGCCGTTGATTTCCTTCAATGCAGCTTGGATAGCGGCTCCATCATCTAGAAGCATCTGTTAGTTTTCATTTGCTTCATACGACTTTTCAAAGGAGGGATACATACCAACTTCATCAAGCTCAATCGTATAGTACTTGGCGCCGAGATCGTTCAAGAGGGCCTTGCTGGCTTTGCAGTAAGGGCAGTAAGATTTGCTGAATACCGCTATACAATGTTAGGAGCTGCCCCGGAGAAACGGAAGCACTATCAGGTACATACCAACGGCATTCTCATCAATGATGTTTTGGGCCTTGGTCTTGGCGGCAGACATGTTTGCAGGATTGATAGCAGAAGCAGTGAAGAATCGGCGTAGGAACGAAATGTTGGGCAACTGTGTGGGGGGGTGAAGAGGGAAAAGGTTGTTGTTTTTATATCTAAAGGAGGGGCAATAAGGGAGCCTTTAATATGGGAGTCGTGGTCGTGGTCGTGCTCGGTCGATTAGTGATTCCAAAGGTGTTAGATTCCGCACGATTATGCGGGCGTCCAAATAAGTCGGGATGACGCAAGATTCCAAACCGAGGGATTTCGCTGACAAAGGCGGAAGGCGCAAGGGCTGGATGCGCGGATAAAAGTCGGACAAGACCCCTTTGCTTTCATCCCGATCGGATCGCAGAGGGAATGTTCCACGGTATCGTGGCAGGTTCGACGATCACAGTCAGCATCCGGAATAAAGTCAACAAAGAGACTCAAAATGTAGGATTTGGATGATATGATATGTAGAGTGACTTGTGCCGGTGATACTCTATACTCTACACCGCCTGTTCTGGAACACTTCAATATCTCACATTTGACCACCTTGTAGTCAAGACCTAGAACTACGTGACGTTCGGCCAGGTCATTTTCGGCCCCCAATACTGGACTGGACGCTAAGACCACATCCCTCCAACCCCAGCTGTATCCCGCCAGAAAACTGCAAGCCGATTCAACGCTCTCGAAAAAGTCAGTCTGCACAGTCATCTTCCCCTACAACATCACACAGAGAAGGCAAAGAAAGGTCCTGCAGCAGGGCTAGAAGGACACAGGCAAGGTGGCTTCCAGCGCAGTGGCATCGAAAGGTGCTTCCGTAATCCAACGCCTTCCTGACCCTCTTCAGAGCTTCATCGAAACTTCTCTTGAACGCCTCGCCGCAGCATATTCACAGCTACCTCCTTCTACCCAGAGCTATCTTGCTGGCGCCGCCAAATTCACCCATCTTGACAGCATCCCTCCCACCGCGCTCGCGGGCAGCATTCTCCTCCTATTCACCACCGCAGCAATCTCAATGAGTGGCTGGGGCCGCTCTTTCTGGGGCTCACCGGGTCACCGTTTATCTCCCTTTGGAAGCCGAGCATACCCTCCAAATGTCACCGACGACGATTTTTCCTACATCACCTCTGCGGATCTGCAGCATCCGGGAGCATCATACGATCCTCACCGACCACCACCGCCTTCAATGGCTCCAGAAGAAGATGTCCTCTTAATCAAGAGCAAGGGCATAACATACCCAGTCAAATTCCCGGCCTACAGCATCGGGGATGGCAAGTTGCAAGTAAGGGACGTCAAGGAGCGGGCAGCTGCAATGATGGATTTGCCAAACGGTAGACAGATGAAGTTGCTGTACAAAGGCCAGCAATTGAAGGACGACTACAGGCCCTGCAGAGACTACAATCTCAAGAACCAGAGTGAGATTCTCTGCATGATTGGCGATCCCATAGACGAGGACGATGATTCCGATGGCAGCGAGTCGGTTCAGGAGGGAGGCATGAAGAAGAAGCGGAATCGGAAGAGCAAAAAGAAGTCTAAGAAGAAGGACCCGAACCTTTCTCCCGGAGGAGATGGTCCCAGCTCCGGCAATTCGAGAACGGTGTCTCCTGGTCCTCCCCCAACACCGCAAACCGCCATGGGAAAACTACAAGCTATTTCTTCGCACTTCCACGTCAAGATCCTACCACTCTGCGTTCAATTTACTGCCGCACCACCAACCGACCCCAAGAAGAAAGACTTCGAGCACAAGAAGTTGACCGAGACCATCATGAATGAGGTGTTGTTGAAGTTAGATGCTGTGGAGACTGAGGGAGATAGTGAGGCACGGGATAAGAGACGAGCATTGGTTAAGGAGACGCAGGGAGTTTTGAATGGTTTGGATGCCAAGGCTGCAGAATAATGCGCCTCAGACAGGGGCTTTTACGAATCTTCTTGGGTTGATTATTGCATAGGGATGACCTCCCCTCAGAAGGCAGTCTTTGAAAGGTGTCCTAGCATGGCGTTTTGCAGATTACATCATGTAGAGCGAGAGGAATCTTCGTTCATGTAGCATAATTCATGGATATAATTGATCCTCGTTGAATCATAGTCTGGTGCCAATCTGTGATAGGTTCAAGAAGTGAGGCTAACAAATCAGCCAGGTAGCAGAAACCATTTTACTAGGAGGCTCGCGATGGACAGAAAAAGCGGCACTAATTATTGCCCATTTTGAATGTCCCACTCGGCGTGGCACATTCAGAATTAATGCCGCTTTTTTGTCCACCACGAGGGAGGATCCATTGTCCTAGCTCAAGTAGGAGAGTCCTGAAGTAACCCCAAGGCGTGAATGAGGTTGCATAATACCTAGAAATGCCCAAATAGATGGGGCTCAGATCCACCTATGATAGAGTCAAAAAAACAGTCGTTCTGATATGTGACCTATAATTTTATGAGGTTTGTGTCAAATCAGAATAATTGCTTCTACTCCGTACAAAGACGAATGATGAGGAAGGAAGAATAAGGTAGCCAAAAGTCCGGATCGAGGTTATGCTTGAGACTTAGATTATCGCGATTGCGATCTCACTCTATAAAATGAAGAGTCAATAACTTAAAGCCAACCGAAAGAAGAAGGAACACCCCTTTCCCCCTTTCTTGACAATTGAATTCCAAATATTTCAAATTTATCATGGCTCGAGGGTTTGCCCAGGTGTGTGCCCTAATCAATTTCTTCAAGCCTCAGGCCACCAGAGGTCGCGCTAACAGCCGAGCCCACCTGTGTGCGATTTTGCGAGATTTCAACGCAAAGGAATCTTTGAACACACGCCAAAATCGACAATACCTCCTCGACCATACGAAGGAGGACCAGCAACCCTTACGACATTTTCCTGCTCATTCCCTTCGTGAGGCAAGATGTCGTCTTCTTTCGAAACCCAAGTACGTTTTTCTCCGGACAATCCCACGTCGACCGGCGATGCGTCAACTGCGCAAGTTTTCACGCTGTGAACGGAGTCATTGGAGGCATAAGCTTTTGGATCTATGGAGGCTGACAGATTGTTTCTTTACAGATCGTTGTCGATGGCAAGGGTCACTTGCTCGGTCGCCTTGCCAGCACCGTGGCTAAGCAGCTCCTCGAAGGCCAGAAGATCGTCGTTGTGCGATGTGAAGCTCTCAACATCTCCGGAGAGTTCTTCCGTGCGAAGCGTACGTTTTATACCTCTTCCCATATATGTGAATGAAATTGGATGGATAGGACAAATTGGCGCATCTGGGAATAGAGACGTGGAGACTGACTTGGATTCGACTGTAGTAAAGTACCACGCCTACCTCAGAAAGATGACTCGATACAACCCAACCCGAGGTGGTCCCTTCCATTTCCGCGCTCCGTCAAGAATCTTCTACAAGACCGTCCGTGGCATGATTCCCCACAAGACCGCCCGTGGTGCCGCTGCTATGGAGAGACTTAAGGTTTTCGAGGGTGTCCCACCACCATACGACAAGACCAAGCGTGTTGTCGTTCCCCAAGCCCTGAGAGTTCTGAGATTGAAGCCTGGCCGCAAGTACTGCACCGTCGGCAGACTGAGCCACGAGGTCGGCTGGAAGTACCAGGATGTTGTTGCTAGGTTAGTTAAACCGGGAAAAGGAGGGCAGAAGATGCGAATGGATGCTAATTGTGGACTAGACTTGAGGAGAGACGGAAGGTTAAGGGTGCCGCATACTACGCACGCAAGAAGGCCGCGCGAAGACAACTATCGGATGCCCAGAAGAGCGCGAAGATTGATGACAAGACCAAGAAGCAGTTGGCTGAGTTCGGCTACTAGACAACACGGAGTTAATTTTCGGGACGTCTGGGTGGTTGGGAATCTCTGGGCTGTTTTCTTTTCCTTTTCAGCAAATCGATTTGTCAATGCTTTGTTCGACCCGTTCGGGGAGATGCCTCAGAGCTGGTTCTACCTCATACATCATGCACGGTTTGGTTGGTTGCTATCTGCGGGAAAAAAGATCGTTGAAGCAAGGGCCTCTGCTGTGTATAAGCCGTCATCTAGCATGTGGCTCATAGGGAAATGAATTCTCGATATGAACAAAGCAATATTGTGGCATATAATAATGATTTGAATGTGAGGATGAGCTTACTACTAATACTGGTATACCTCTCAGCTGCTGGAACCCGAAACGATTTCCGTATTCATTTTATCATGCTCTGTTCAGATTCCATTATTATAGTACTTGGACGACGATCTTGTAATAATCCTAGTCATTCCATGCGATGCAACAGTCGGAAATGAGAAGCTTAAAATCTGCCATCTTTTCTCCCCACGTCAGCCTTGTATCCATCAGTCCTTCGTGCCATGACAATAATCACAATTCCCGATACCGGTAATCTATAATATCTCACGCCACCTTAGTCCTCCCTTCTACCGAGGAAAACATCAGATTTAGAGTCCGTATTCGGTCAAGTACGTACAGCGGAACAGTCTCCGCACTAATTCTCTTCCCCACAGAAGGCTAGCTGAAGCCGGCTACCAAGCTCCCCATCAACGCATAGCCGTCGCCTGGCACTGCTTAAAGTAAAGGAGCTCCCTCTCATCTGTCTTTCCTTAGCCCATTGCCCCTTTCACTCACTTTGAGAAACCTCAAATCGTATATACCCATTTTCATTCAACTTGGAGCTCCAACTCTCACTTGCGTGTTACCCCACACACATGCGCAACCCTTCGGACCTCGTCGGGTAGAAGACTAAGCTCAAACCTATTCCCAATTGCTCTCACCTGAGAAGAAACTCAAAATGTCTTCTCCAACCACCCGTCTCCGCTCCATCGCCTCACATCTCCTCCCCTCCAATTCCTCCTCCTCTTCCCACCCACCACACATCCACACCCTCTCCCCAACATCCTTCCTCCCTCGCGCAGCAGCCATCGAGCCCTCAGCCCCCGCCATCTTCCACGTCACAGCCAACAACAAGATCCTCCGACGAACGTATTCAGAATTCGCCGACCGCGCGAGGGGACTGGCGTATTTTTTGCGGAAGCATGGCTTTATGAGGGTGGGGATCTTGGCTCCTAATACGCCGGCTTTCTTGGAGGCTATTTTTGGGATTGCGGCTGCTGGGGGTGTGAATGTGGCGGTTAATTATAGGTTGAAGGTTGAGGATGTTAGTTATATTTTTGGGTTTGGGGAGGTGAGTTTTTGAATTTTTCAT
>Ga0247778_1000638_pt1 | contig 35420 bp, 45 predicted proteins | sample UWRJL049202B5_FD_179939 | JGI IMG/M metagenome (GOLD analysis project Ga0247778, IMG submission 179939) | Plant litter microbial communities from Arlington Agricultural Research Station in Wisconsin, United States - UWRJ-L049-202B-5 | ecosystem: Environmental > Terrestrial > Plant litter >...
AAAACCAAAAACCAAAAAAAATTTAAGAGAAAAGAAAAGAAAGAGACAAAAACTCACACTAGTAAAATTCCAAACCGTACTCGTAGCCAACGCACTAACTTCAATACTCGGCAGCGCCTGGGTGATGATACAAGAGCATCCGGGTTCGAGACGGCCGTAGTAGTACCAGTCTTCTAGGTATTGGGGGATCGTATACGTGAAGTCTTTTTCTTTGAGAATTCCTCCATTCATACCGGGAGAGGAGGTTACTGCTGGGGCTGTGGGTTTTGGGGTTATTGCCGGAGTGGACTGGGATGTTGATGTTGCTGGAGGAGGTTGGTAGTATGTTAGGGAGACGATTTCGGATGTTGAGGTTGTGGTGCCGCCTGTTACGGTTATGATGGATAGGTTTGTGGCGATGGGGCGGAGGAATTGGGAGCAGAAGGATGTTGCGTCGAAGGTTATGGATGTTGGTCTATTTAGATGCATTAACATTTTGATTTTCATCAACTGAAATGAGTGGACGGGAGGAAGAAAGCTGAAACTGGAGCTCACGGATTTCTCATGCTACTAGCTACGGCGGAGTATTCGAATGTGTTGCATGCTAGTTTGAATTAGTTACGACTGAGATGGGGTGGGGGAATGCCAAGAGGAGAGAGGAGCATACCTGCATCTGTTTGCCAAGGACCAGAGCCCGTACACCAGGAACAACCTGAGCCGACTACCGGGGATGATCTTTTCGCGATGTCGGGCTTGAGGTGGGGAATTGCGGTTATTGGGGTTAATAGACACAGAAGTGCTATCAGATTGAAGAATGACCTCATATTGTAAATTCGAATCAAGGAATTGATAGTTGAAGCTATTCCCAGAAAACCAGATCGTCTAAAACGGAAAGGGAGAGAAACGGCAATCGTCCGTGACTGGGGAATCATTACTAGACGTAGATAAAACTGGATAAAAGAGATGATATCAAGCTTTGGCACTTCCCCAGATTTTAATATCGGACAACTACCGAATGGGATTTCAATTTGGAAGGCGTTCGTGTGATTGCGGTTGCGGCGATGTTATTGGGTGAGTATGGGTGAATGCAGAAGCGAGGGGGAGATGCTGCGGGAGCTACTTTGGGGTTAATGTGATTACCCGACCGACAAGATCAGGGTCTTGAACATACTCTGATGTCCGAGGGAATGTGAAATTCGGAGTTATCGTGTCATGAGAAATGTGAGCTTTTGATAAGGGAAAGGAATTAAGTTTTCGCTTGAGAAGATCTGGATGCCTGACTGAGATTGAGACATTTACCCGTTGCGAAAATCACGAATGAAGAAAGGGGGGGCCATCAGAAAATGTTTTTCTATATATCATAAGCAGCTAAGCCAGCTGCAAGTATCAGTTCCCCCTTTTTACAACACCCCAAACTCCATCCATGCTTCATGTTCAAACCCCAAACTCCAGAATGCAAGGCCCATACCATCCATAATCTACAATCATCGCAGCTTCAACCCCATATCCCTCTCCAACTTATCAGCCAACACCTGTAACCCCCCTACAGCAACACTCTTCACTGTCGCTCTTCCCGGGAAATCTACCAACGCGACCCTTAGTGCTGCTACTGCTGCACTGCCATAGAATTTCAAGAATTTGTCTTCGTAATTCTCAATCATAGCTCTTAGTACCATAAACTGCGTTGGACTCATTTGCTCTGCTGGCGTAGCCGTGATCCTCGCAATAGACTGCCAGTAATGTGTCGGAGGCCAAGGATTAACCAGACTCCTCGCGCCAGAGAAATCACGGAGACAGATCGAAGCATAACCGGAGCCGAGACCCGTCATGCGGTTTGTATGCGGTTGGTCGCCTATCCACTGTCCATCTTCCTTCCACCATCCTATTCGAGCCCGGCCCGCTTCTGTGGTTTCGCTGCCACGGATACCGAAGAGGACGGGACAAACAACGCGGATTTTGCAGATGAGGATGGAGATCAGTGAGTGGTTTCGCCAGTGGAATTCGGGGCGTGAGAAGATGGAGATGGCGATTACGCCAATGGGATCGGCCTTTTCGGGGATGGCGCCGGCTTCTGTGATGAATTGGGAGACGATGAATTTGGAGAACATGTTGAGGAGGTAGATGAAGAGGATGGGTAGGGTTTTGCCGTTATTTGCTGCTCCGTCGCTGGGCTCTGGTTTGGAGACCGTTACTAGGCTGGGGTCGTACGGTGGGCTGTTGTAACCAGACAATGCTTCTCTGAGAATTTCCAATATTTTGTTCATCTGAATAGATGGTCAGTAAAGAGATTTGTAGGTATAATTTGGCGTACTTACTGGAATCTTGTTGGCGCCCTTCTCTCCGGTGAGTTGGCCTAGTGATTTTCTGATATCCCTTTTCATGGCACCCGACTTGTCCTTGAGAGCTTTGTCTTGTTTTCCTGCATCGACGATGAATGCTCTCATCTTCTTCATATTTTTGTGTATTTCCAGATAACGATCCACGTCTGGGGATACGTGAGCGGGAACTGGAGCCGTGGTTGGAGGAGCTTGGGTTTTGGCAAATGGATTGTGCTGCTGATGAAATAGCGATTTGGGAGCAGCAGGCTGTGGTTGAGGGGTCGGCTCTTGCGGCTGAGGGGTTGGGACGGGAGGAGAGGGTACCGCAGGTGGAGGAGATGCTGGTTTTGGCTTCTCAACGGGAGGTGGAGGAGGCGGAGGAGGCGGAGGAGGCGTAGGAGATCTCGGAGGAGGGGTTGGAATTCGTGGGGCAGGTTTTGGGATGGATCGTTTCTGATTTTCGAGGTCTCGAATGCGCACCTCCTGCAGGGCCTGTTCAGTCTCGAGTCGCAGGCGTTCTGCATCTGCTGCCGTCTTTTGCTGTAGCTTCTGCTGCTCTATGCGCATCTCATGGAGTGCGAGCGCCTCGGTCGCAATCTTGCGCACGCGATCGCGCTCCGCCTGGGCTGCTGCCAGGGCGTCGCGGTGGACATCCTCGCTGTTGCGATTCTCGAAGCGGGTGTCGTAGTCGTGAATATGGCTTCTTCCTAACAATGATGGCAGATCATCGTGGAGAGATTGATCGCCCATGGTGTTGTTGTGGGCGCATTGAGACGTGGCGGGGTGGTGGGAGACAACAAGGCCGAGTGTCTCCTTTGAAGTTGGCTGTGAGCTTTGAGGCTGTTGATGGTTGACAGCTTTCTCCGCAAAGAAACATGGAACCATTTTCTGCCGGGTGGAGCAGATGGTCAAGGGTGCAGGGCGGTGAGCGAGCAGGTCACGTTACTGGCCGCTCCTGCTGCGGATGCAGAGACAAAGCCTCTCCAAGCTGCAGGATGACAGAATAGAGGCGACAGGAGGCACCAGGTTCCAATAATAGAGTGAGAGAGAGAAAGATAAAAGAAAGGGGGATTACACCTTGCATCCACAAAAACACCAACATCAATCAATTCTACCTGCAATTCATATGTGAATTTATATCTTCATTTTTTACCACAGTACATTCAATTTCTGCCACTCCTGTTGACTCCACTCCTTCCCAGCTCTCGTATCATCGTACGGAAGGGGGTTGCCATAATTCAAGAGACCAACAGGGGTTATTCTGCCATTTTACTAGTCTATTTACAGCAATTATCTAATGCCGCCTTAATATAGCGTTTGAGCTCCCTTCCTCACCAAGACTTTACGGATCCTCTGAGGTATAGAATCAATGAATTTATTGAAATCCTCAACAGTGATTTTATTGTTCTATATATCCGTCAATATTTTTTTCAATTCCGTAAAAGTCCAGCCACCGTGAGGATTCCTGTTTCTTAGCCTCTGTTTTAAAATCCTCCATACATTTTCAATAGGATTTAGATCTGGAGAACAAGGAGGCCAGTCCAATAGAGTATTAATATAACATTCTATTCGAGTAGTATTGCAGAGACCTCTATTCCTTTGTGTATCTTTAAGGCCATGCATTTTGTTGCCATTTTCCACGCAAAAGAATCCTTGAGAGCGTCTCTCTGCAAATATCTCCTTTAGTGGACCCCGCAGAATCTGCTCCTCATATTTCTTTTGTATGAACCCTTTGCCTTGTCCTTCCATGCTCACAAAATAGAGTTCACTCTTGAAATTATACCCAATAGTAGCCTAGCATATCATAGAATCCCGGCCAGAATTGAAGATAAATTGTATGCAATCCAACCGCCTCCTCTCTCCCCTCTTTCTTAAGATCTTAACTCGCCGGCGTAGATTCGTCCGAGCAATTGTTTCATCAGTATATATGCCCCTACGCCAATAGCTAACCGGACGGTCCCAATTCTTGACTGCAAAAATATAACGGCGTAATTTTTAGTCTCGAGTGAGGAATGGTTTATTATCAGGAGTGTGATGATAATATCCCCATCTACTCCAAGCTCTTAGGAGGGTACGGTAGGAAGTTTTAATGCCGCAAGCTTCCTTAACAATCGTTTCGAGGGGTAAGATACGGCGGTCGTAGTGCCCAGTGATCCAAAGGATCATTTGATTAATATGATCGTCCGTAATAAATCGAGGCCGGCCGAGTTTAAAGGATACTGGACGAGTTCTGTAGTCAGAAGTCTATTTGCAGACAGTAGATTTAGTTAAACTTAACTTTTTAGCAGTTTTTGGCTTTGGCATACCACGTTCTACCAGCCCAAAGAATCGGGACTTCTTTGGCGTTGCCCATTCATGCCGTACGCGTCCCATTTTGAAGTGTTGAAGTGTTGAAATGCTGAATGTTGATGGTTTCTAATGTTTATAGGGAGGGAGAGAGATGTCGATGGAAGGGGATGGAAGCTAAAAGCAGCGGCAGAATCCCTCACCGCCTTGGTCTCTTGAATTATGGCAACCCCCTTCCGTACCATCCATCCCTGCCCCATCACGTGTGCAGCCGCTTCGGCGCCTGCCTTTGGTTCTGCAGTTCTGTGCCTTGCAAGGCCAACCTGGCCTGGCTTGCAGCTGGATACGGGACTCGGGCCAAGACAAAACCAAACACTCTTGCGTGTGCAGTCACATCACAGTACAGTGCACCGACCATCGACCATCGTCAACTCCATCCATCTCCTCCTCCTCACACCTCTCCGCTCTCTCCTCCACCTCTACCACCACCACATTCCCTCCATCAAACACATCCTCGGAACCTCGAGAAAGCACTCCTTGATCCTCTCCCCTCCCTTCATACCTTCCCTTTTGCCCTCATTTGAATCGACCGTCAGTCATTTGAATTGCACACACCTTCCCGCCCCATTCAATCGCACTCGACGTGCACACTGCACCCTCCATCATGGAGCACCAGCAGAATCCACCGCAGCCACCACCGCCGCAAGGTGGTGTCCCGGGCCCAACTGGCCGTAGACTACACATTGCCCATCGCAGGAGTCCATCAGAACTGACGCCCTTGATGAGCATGTTTTCTTCGCCCGGGAGTAAGTCTTCTTGTCCTTTTGTTTGGGCCTCGCGGCTCGTCTGTCGTCATCGGATAGCTACAACCCATACCCATACTAAATATCCATATCAACACCAACAAATGCTAACCCATGTCTGCCTGCAGTGGAACAGCTGGCTATCCAGCAGCAGATCGAGCTGCTTCAACAACAGCAACAGCAGATCCAAGCTACCCACCAGCAATATGTCAACATGGGCATGATTCCCCCGACCCAACATCTGGCCCCCGGCGGATACAACCCAATGCAACCCCAGCAAATGCAGAATCTGTCTCCCCAGAGCGCATTCCAGTTCCCCAATCAGATACCGCAGCAACAGCAGCAGATGAACGCTCCCATGGGTGCTCCAACACAACCGCTATCACATCGTCGTAATCAATCGGCACTTCCCAATATGGGCATGGGTCCACCACCAGCTCCATCATCCGGAGCAGCGGGCTCTTCTTTCGGAGACTTTGGAGGACACAACCGAGAGAACAGCTCTACCCGTGGAGGTCGAGGGGGCGGACCTCCCGGCGGTGGCCACCAACGTCGCCACTCTCTTGCCTTACCTGAGGCCAAGAAAGCGGCCGAACTAGCTCAACAAAAACGAACCACCTCTGGATTCCAGTTCCCAATCCCAGGCGCGGCTGGTGCCACACCTACCTCTACTGAGCGAACCGATAGCCCTTCCGCCGAAGATAACAATAATGCACAAAGCCCGTCGGTAGGAAACCACGTCGTCTCGGGTGCCAATCTTCGCGGGCGAGGAAGTGCTCATGGCAGAAGCCAGAGTATGGCAGTGGGTGCAAATGGACGAGGTGGTGCAGCCGTCCGTGGAGGTGGCTCGTTCCAATTCCCTCCCATGCAAGCTACACCAGATGCCGGCGCTGGTGGACAAGGCAACGATTTCCAGAGACGGGGAAGCTCGACTGGCCACGCCAGAAGCTCCTCGCGAAACTTCGAAGGAAACTGGCGAAACCAACCGCCTCAGGGCCAGTCACCTCAGGACCAGCAAGGTCAGATGGGTAATTTCCAAGGTCAAGGTCAAAACCAGGGTGGCTTCCAACCCGGACACCGCAACCGTGGCTCTATGAACCAGTCTATCAACAACATTGGAAACTTTCAGTACGGTGGTCAACCTCAATTGGTCCAATTGCCCCAAGGCCAAATGGCTCTCGTTCCCCAGCAACTCTACCCTGGTCAACAATTGAACCCTCTCCAGATGAACCAACTGCAAGCCCTCCAAGCTGCCCAAATGAACGGACATGTCGGTCTTCAGGGCAGCCAGCATGCACCCCAGCTTAACGCGCAGCAGCAACAACAGCAGCGCAAGACACTCTTTACTCCCTACCTCCCACAAGCCACCCTTCCTGCTCTTCTTGGCGACGGCCAACTGGTCTCCGGTATTCTCCGTGTGAACAAGAAGAACCGCAGTGATGCATACGTCTCGACACAAGATGGTCTTCTTGATGCCGATATCTTTATTTGTGGAAGCAAAGATCGTAACCGTGCTCTCGAAGGCGATCTTGTTGCCGTAGAACTGCTAGATGTAGATGAGGTGTGGGGCCAGAAGCGAGAGAAGGAAGAGAAGAAAAAACGAAAAGATATCACCGATACCAGAACTGGTGGTTCTACAAATGGCAATGCTGACAGATCACACCGTGACAACTCTACCAACGGTGATGAGCAACCCAGCACTGGCGAAGGTGGACTTCGCAGACGTGGTAGCTTGAGACAGCGCCCAACGCAAAAGAAGAATGATGATGTGGAAGTTGAGGGACAGAGTCTGCTCCTTGTTGAAGAAGAAGAAGTCAACGACGAACAGAAGCCTCTCTACGCTGGTCACATCGTCGCTGTTATTGAACGTGTTGCTGGTCAGATGTTCTCTGGAACCCTTGGCCTGCTTCGCCCAAGTAGTCAAGCCACCAAGGAGAAGCAGGAGGCTGAGCGTCAAGCTCGTGATGGCAACAACAACCGCCACCAAGAGTCGCGACAACAGGACAAGCCCAAGATTGTCTGGTTTAAGCCTACCGATAAGAGAGTTCCACTGATCGCCATCCCAACCGAGCAAGCCCCTCGTGACTTTGTTGAGAAGCACATGGATTATGCCGACAGAATCTTCGTCGCTTGTATCAAGAGATGGCCAATCACTTCCCTTCATCCCTTTGGAACCTTAGTCGAACAGCTTGGAAAGATGGGTGAGTTGAAGGTAGAGACCGATGCTCTCCTCAGAGACAACAACTTTGCTTCAGATGAATTCTCAGATGCCGTCACTCGCAGTGTGGGTCTTGATGAATGGAGCATCTCGAAAGAGGACGAGAACTCTATTGCTGCTCGCCGAGACTTCCGTGAGGAGAAGACATTTACCATTGACCCCAATGGCGCCAACGAGCTTGACGATGCTATTCACGTCAAAACAGAAGTCGATGGCAAGATTGAAATCGGTATTCACATCGCCGATGTGGCTCATTTCATCAAGGCAAACTCTCTGGTCGACAGAGAAGCTAAGAAGCGGGGAACTGCAGTGTACTTGATGAACAGATCTTGTAACATGCTACCGCCTAAGATCGCCTCTGAGATCTGCTCCTTGACTCCTGGACAGGACAGGTTGACCGTCAGTGTTGTCTTCAAGGTCAACGCCCACACTGGTGTCGTCTATGATGATGAGACTTGGGTCGGAAAGTCGATCATCAAGAGCTCTGGAAAGTTAACCTACAAGGATGTCGATGCAGTCTTGGGTGGGCAACGCGACGTCAAGCTTGAGGGGGCTGAGGTCAAGGACATTCAGATCCTTTCGGTAAGTTCCCATTTCGTGCGACGGCAAGTATTTTACTAATTCAGCATAGCTCGTCTCCCAAAAATTCCGTGAGCAACGTCTTGGATCTGATGGCGAGACTATCGCACCCTTGAGACTCATCTACCAACTTGATGACGAGAATGTGCCGGTTGAGCACAACATTTTTGACTCCACCGCATCGCACGAGTTGATTGAGGAGCTGATGCACAAGGCTAATGCCTACGTTGCCCAGAAGATCTTCAAGGGCTTGCCTGAGAAGGCCCTTCTACGTCGCCAAGGACCACCAAATCCTCGCAGACTCCAAACCTTCTCCGACCGCATGAACAAGATTGGCTACGAGATCGACACTTCCAGCAGTGGCACTATCCAGAACAGCTTGTTCAAGGTTGACGACACAAATATCCGAAAGGGTATGGAAACTCTCCTTGTCAAGACAATGCACCGCGCGAAATACTACATCGCCGGCAAGACCCCGCAGCAGCTTTACCCACACTACGCATTGAACCTTCCTCTTTACACTCATTTCACCAACCCATCTCGTCGCTATGCCGACTTGGTTGTTCACCGACAGCTCGAGGCAGTCCTCTCCGAAGGCAAGATTGAGTACACCGAAGACATCGAGACACTTGTTAAAACCACAGAGTCTTGTAACACGAAAAAGGACTCTTCGCAGAATGCCCAGGAGCAGAGTGTTCATATTGAATCTTGCAGAATCATGGACAAGAAGCGTGAGGATGTCGGTGGCGAACTCATCAGTGAGGGAATTGTCATCTGTGTGTACGATTCCGCATTCGATGTTCTCATTCCGGAATATGGATTTGAGAAGAGAGTCCACTGCGATCAGCTGCCACTTAAGAAGGCCGAGTTCCGCAAGAACGAGCGTATTTTGGAGCTTTACTGGGAGAAGGGTGTTCCCTCTTCTGCCTATGTCCCAGAAGACGAGCGCCCCAGGGCTGGCACATCTCAACGGATGACCAACGCCGCTGCAGCCGCAAAGCAAGCTGCAGTTGCCGAACGTGCCAAGAAGGAGCACGAAGAGGCTCAACGCAAACAAATGGAGACCGGTACGATGTCAACCGACGACGTCGATGCTCTCTTTGATGATGAGGATGATGCTTCCGATGTTGCTGACAGTCTTGCTGGTGTTTCCCTCGCTGAACGCCCAACACAGAGCGTTCCCCCTTCGCCCACGAAGAACTCTCTCACAGCTGCCGGCAACCTTCACCGCACTCGATCCGAATCCAAGGTACATACCAGCGAGTCTCTTGAGGCCAAACTCAGCGCCAAGGAAAAGTACTTGAAACTCTTCACCCTCCGAGAGGAGAACGGAGAGTACATTCAAGATGTCAAGGAGATGACAAGAGTACCTGTGATTTTGAAGACCGATCTCACAAAGAGTCCTCCGTATGTTATCTCGCGCCTTTTGTTGTAATCATTGCTAACATTCTTGCAGTTGTCTCACCATCCGCTCTCTCAATCCCTACGCCCTATGAGGGAGCAAAACGCCATTTCACCGTTGATATGGGCGCATGTTGATGGAAGCATCAACTTGGCCTATCTGGTGAACTCTTCAACAAGATCTATGTGGCCGCCGAAGTGGAAACGTCTGTGGAGGTATAAGGATTGTTTGGTGGCACGGATGCTGGTAGAAAAGAATTAATTTTTCATTTGTAAGATTGTACCGAAGGAAAAGCCCGTGGGTGGGTGATGGGGACAGGCGGGCCGTACGAAAATAGGAACTACACAGACAGATATATCAATGGTTTGAGCAGATCAATATGTATTTCCTTTGCTTTAGCGTTTGCATCTATAGTTTTAGCGCGAATCACATCTTAGCCAAGGCACGCCGACTTAAGCCGTGCATCGAAAACGAACCTGGCCAAACTACTCATCTTGGTTGAAGGCAGCGGTAGTGGAGATACTGCGAATCTATTTGTATGCCAAAGCGCAGGTTGGAAAGTGACAGACAACTTGGCCTTGGCGTTCATCTTATCCGCTCGGGAACACCTCTGCCTCGTAATACTCCGGACGGAACCCAGCAGCAAAGCTTACAGCATAGTAATAACAGCCCAGCAATATATGTCTTGACGGGACGTCGAATGAAGCATGGCGCGTACCGTGCGACGAGTAGTGTCGAGGTGCGAACGGCAAAGCGCTGTTCCGTACATCTTGGCAAAAATGGGATTTTGGTAGTGCTTTTGTATGAAGCTCCTCGTCGGATAGGCTCGGATTTTTCATCTGATTTAGGGGATTTCAGGGTGTCGCGGAGACTTGGCGATACTCGGAGGCGGTTTCGGGAGGGGGTTCTGTAACGAGTCTGCGACGACGGCCCCTGTCTCGTCCCCCGTGCTCCCGAATAAGCGAGACAAGCAGCGGCTGCATCTCATGCCTCTCTTCGGAACAAATTTGGGCCCAAGACCGTTAAGCAGCTTTGCGTCGGCGGGTCATGCAGGCTGTTTATGCCGTGGCGCGCGCTGTGATTGGGTGGTGGATCTCATGTGGTGGGATGAAAGACCCACGGCAGCTTGTCAGATGGGGGCTTTCGGATGGTCAGCGTTCCTGGGCCAAGAGAATGGAAATAAGGTTGTGTGAGGATTGGGGGCATCCTGTTCATCGGCCAAGCTTCGTCCCGTGGCATCCATGCTCCGAGCTCAGAGCGAGAGAGGGCTCTTTAAATGCATCTTTGTCCCGCGTCGTTGTGGGTGTGTGTTTTGAGAAGGCCATCCACTTTCGTTGCATTGCTCTTTCTACGTCGTTCGATATACCCCCCTCCGATTTGAAGCGCTGGTTTGCTTTCAGCTAGAAGACAATCGCTTTCACTCCTTTGGTCCAATCTTACTTACACTTTTACTACTTTATAATTCTTTTTTAATTTGGGAGAGATATCATTAGTTGTAATAGTCTCAGGCTGGTCTTGTCGTCGATACTTCTATACGTTCTTCACTCATTACAACTTTTCTCGAATTCGATCACTCCCTTCGTTCGCGATATTATCAGTTTATACTTAAATACACGATGCCGAGCATACGACAGATTTTGGGCGCCGTGGCGGTGGGCATGGTTGGTGTTACGACGGCGCTGCCGGCGTTGCCAAAGATCAGTGGAAGGATGGCGAATATGTTCAATTTGGCGGCGCGACAGAACCCAGCGACGGGATTACCAGATGGGCTCACGGATGTGGATATCTTGCAATTGTAAGACCCTTGCATCATCTCGATCAAGTAGAAGAATGGAGAGCTAACATACCTCGACAGCGCACTTACATTAGAATTCCTCGAGACGGCATTCTACCAAGAAGGCTTCGCCAAGTTCCCTGATTCCGATTTCGCGGCCCTGGGTCTGAAACCTGAGGATATCGTGAACCTGAAGAGTATTGGTGGAACGGAACAGGTGCATGTCACGACGCTGTTGAGTGCTATTGCGCAGGCGGGGACGAAGCCTGTTGAGCCTTGCACGTATAAATTCGGCTTGACGGATGCAGCGAGCATGGTTGCCACTGCCAGTATTCTCGAGAACGTCGGTGTTTCTGCGTACGTCTTGTCCTCTCTCCTTCCCTCACATATCAAAAGCTAACAAAACCACAGCTACCTAGGCGCAGCCCCCCTCCTCAAATCACCCGCAATCCTCTCTGTCGCCGCCTCAATCGTAACCATCGAAGCGCGTCACCAAACCTTCATCCGCGTCGCCTCCAAAGCAGCCGCCATCCCCTCACCCTTCGACACTCCCCTCGGTGTCCGCAACGTCTTCACTCTCGCCGCAGGCTTCATCTCTGCCTGTCCCTCGGGCTCCAACCTTGCCATCACTGCGTTCCCAGCTGTAACTATGGCTGCTGGCGCCGGTAACGGCACTGCTGCTTTTACTGCTGGGCAAAGTCTTGCGCTGGCGAGTGAGGGTGCTAGTGGGGCGCAGTTCTGCGCGTTCACGAATGCCGGGCAGCTGGGCGGAACGGCGTTTGTGCCGTTTACGGGGGGTGCGTGTGTTGTGCCGGGCGAGTTGAAGGGGTTGACGTATGTTAATCTTGCGAGTGCGAATCCCGGGACGGGGGTGTTGACTGATGCTATTACTGTTGCTGGGCCTATGGTTATGATGGCATCATAAGCTTTGGTGTGAATGGGTGGGATGGGGATGATCAAGTGTTGAGTACTTGATGGGGTGCGAGGTGGAGGTTGTTGTTGGCGCGCGGAGTTGGGGATACCTAGAAAATGAGCAAGACTTTACGCTCGCCGATTAGCATTCTTTTTTATTATGTGTTGATAAGATCCAACAAATATCAAATTCGATTCTGACTGAACATGCTGGTCATGGCATCTCTCGCTCTTTTGTTCGTCTGCTTGTGATCATCGTGATAACAAAACATATATCTTCCCATCATCCTCTTTCAATTCCAGTTCTCCTTCTCATTCCTTTGGAAGTCCACCAGCAATCTTCTCAAAAACACCAACCCCCTCCCTCCCCAACGCCGTCCCAACCCCCACAACCGCAGCCCCCACCCCCCTCATCCTCTCATACCCCCTCTCATCACTCACGCCTCCAACGCCAACAATCTGAATGTTCCTCACGCCAGAATTTTTAGAAGCATCCAGCAAGCCCCTAATAGTTTTCACATTTCCCAAAGCAAGAGGATGAAGCGCTTCGCCTGCCATGCCACCGATTCCTTCACCGTTGGCGGACCCTAGTGCGGGTTTCCCGTCTTCTGTGAGCACGAGACAGGAACCGAGGGTGTTGGTTGCTGTTATGAAGGAGATGGGTGGTTCGGTTGTAGAAGAAGTGTGGGTTTCGAGGGCTGTGATTAAAGAGACGAATTGTGCTTGATATGTATAAGGCGGTGTTTTAATCCCAACATGTAACGGTGCGTATTCCCCCTTTCCCGCAGTTTCGACTTTCACATTACCAATCTCCCTCAAATACTCTCCTAAGGATTTGAAATCATACGCGGGAGGTGGCTTGGAGGGGATATTGGGACAAGAAAGATTAATTTCCATCATCAGATCCAAGCCCGGGTTTTCGGAAAGCGTTTGGGAGAGAAGTTTGTAGCAGCGCGCTATTTCGTCTGCTGTGCCAGTGACTGAGACGATAAAGGGTTTGGGTGTTTCTCTGCCGTGAATCTCTAGCTTTTCTGATTTTTGCAGTTCTACTAAGATGTTGAGATACGTTTCGAGTGGGAAGGGAGAGTAGCCGAGGGTGTTGAGACTACTGCCCTCGCCATCTTTTACTTCGCCTCGCCCTTCGGAGAAGGAAGAAGTGTCGATGGCGGAGATTGAGTGCCCGGTGGTGGGGGAGAAGAATGTGTATTGGTGGGTGGAGGGGGATTGGGAGAAGCCTTGTGATAAGAGGGATGTGCGGAGGGTTACGGCGCCGGTGTGGGGGCAGTGGTAGAGGGCGTGGAGGTCGGATTTTGTGGTTGCCCAGGGGTTGGAAGAGTTTAGGAGGGGAGGGGAGATTTTGAAGGGGGAGAGAGGGGAGGACATTTTTGTGATGGAGAGAAGGCTTGGTGGTGAGTTGGTGAGAAGGTGAAGGTGAAGGTGATTAGGTGGGATGGGTGGCACGTGAGCACGAGGGGACCAGCTGTCATAGATTATCATAGTCGTGATAGAATAGATGCTGTACTTCTGCATATTCTTCTCTGCCAAATAATTTCATGATGTAACCCCGCGACACTTACACATTAATCTGAAATGTGGGATGGGAAAAGGGGGTACGTCCACGTGACCTATGCACTCATGATACCGACGTTTGAAAGAGAAAGTCCCAAAACGAATGCACTCCAGGGGTTACAAAGATACAGTTGCGATAGTCATGCCAAAATAACTATCGACTTAGAATTTCGACTCAATTTGACACTCAGAGATCCATCGAGAAATTGGGCGACACTTCCACGACGTTATCCCTTCGAATAATTTGTGGGGTAATTAACTCGAAGCCTGTTGGGGGACCTCGTGCATTTGGACCCCCATTTCGATTGAAGGAGGGCAGTGGATCGTGGTAGTCATCTCGTCAATTCATCACCAATTCCAATCTTGAAGAGGGAGATGAAGAAAACGACAATATAGAATTTGAGGGGTAAAGAGATTGGTGGCATCTGAGATGATTAGTCAGGTTTTCGCGAACGTTTGCAACGACATCTCCTCTCCTCATTGTATTGCTTCATTCAAACCAATACAGAAGCACTTCCTCAAAGAGCCATGGAAATGCAAACTGAAAAACGAGTCGGGTGGGTAATTGTTCTTTCAACTGTGGTCGCTTACTTGCTCCATGCTGACTATCCAATCTCATAGCTCCCCGTTTATGAAACTCCCTCTGGAGCTCCGTCGCGATGTTTACCAACGCGTTCTACTTCCACGAGTAATCTTTGCGGTCAGACGGAGCTCTCCGAAACGGCCACGTGTAGAGTGGGTGCGGGATCCAACACACCACATATGGACACACGCGACTCCTCCTGAGGAAAAGCTAGACGAATTCACTGTGACGGCGAAACCTTTCGATTCAACACCATCCCTTTTCCTTGTCAACCGTAAAATATCAGCGGAAGCTACCGAAGCCCTCTCTGCACTATATACCCTCCTAGGACATTGTGCACATTTTGGGACTCCTGAAGAGTCCACTGATCCAGTGTTCTTGTCGCTCATTGAGGGTGGTCGTTTCGACTTCTACGATGACGCCGAAATCACACTATCCTTCCTAAAGAAGACATCCGAGAGTACACGCTTGGCCATCAGGTCTATGTTATTTGCCCTGCATATTCAGGCATCTGAGGACTCCCTCCTGAATTCCGATAATCCCAGCCTTCCCCAACTTGTCCCATGCCTTCAAGAAATTGCAGTCTATGGGCCTTCCTGGGAAACGGATGTGGATCGTTACGACGGTCGCTGCTCCTACTCAGGCGGAGACAACTGCGCCCGCGCAGGACTGACGTTTCTTGACTTAGGGGTCATCGATACTCTCCGTATTCTATTTGCGGAACCCGTTCCTGGGCATCGTGATGTTAAGGACAGATTGGTAAGGTGGGCACATTTCGATTTTACTTGGACTTCTCGAAGCCCAGGGATGGAGTATTTTCTTTCAGATCCCCACCCACCCGAGCCAAGGATACGCGACAGATTTATCGTGAGCCGTGAGAAGATTATGCTGGAAGCCCTGCCAATGAAGGGATGGGGAAGGAGAGCTGGGACCGAGGCTGCTTTTGCTCTGAGGCGAAAGGGCGGTGAAGCAGCGGGTGTTTGATGGGGCTATGTCCAGATAAATTTCTATACTGTTTCGAACTTTCTTTCAGGAAGCCTACCATTTTGGCGGGGTTCTTCTCTGTGCTTCCCGGACCGCCTATGACCGCGAGTTTCCTCGCTCGAAAATTATTTTGGAAGAATAGTCTGCCGTGCGGAAGGAATCAGGACATGTACTCCGAAATCTGTTGTCAAATACTCAAGATATTGAGCTGGAACTAATATTACTACATTCAAACATCATTTTAACAACTAGAGCTCTTGCCTTCCATCCGCTAGCCCCGAGATTTCAGAATGCGCCTAGCGAATAAGCAATCCTAACATTGTATTACCTTTGGGCTCAAATTGTTGAGGTAGTACAAGAAAAAGCAACACCAGAGAGGGGCTGATTAGTCATCTTCCAACCCAAAAGACATCCCAATTTTGGCTTGTTCCGTCCATAGTTGAATACTTGCATACAAGATAAGATGCTTAGAAAAGCCTGGTATCCTGAATCACAACCGCACGCTCGGTGGGTGTTCATAACCTATAAAAGTGATTTGCTAACCATTCATGTCAATCTTAAAGCTTTCCGCTTCTGAAGCTACCCCTCGAACTCCGCCGCGAGATTTATCAATACGCCCTCTGTCCGACAGCACTCTTTGCCGTTCGCGAAGGTCTGCCTCGAGTACGGAAAGACCGAGGTCGAAATGACTTTGGCTATATCATTTCGCGTTCTGAGGGGGATATCATCGAGGGATTCTCAGTTTCATCAAAGACTGTTGTAGCTACGCCATCGTTGGCTATCGCCAATGGAGAAATATCAAGCGAAGTGGTGGCAGTGCTATCTTCTAACTATGGCATCCTCGAGAAAACTAGCCTCTTGGGAAAATCGACCGAATCTACAGATCCAGCATTTTTGTCACTTGTCAAAAGTGGCTGCTTCGAATTTCTGGACAACTCCGGAGCCGCACTTTCCTTCCTCGACAATATATTGGAAACTACATTGTCTTCCATTAGGTCAATATTACTCACCCACGACTGCTTATACTAGAGGCCATGCCTTAATATCATCCGCTTCGGGTCTCATCTCGAAGAGAGAGCACGAGGGAAATGTACGTCGGAACGACGAAGCATGGGGAGAATCGATCGGGGGAGGCCATCCCGGTCAGCAACGCGCCCCATTCCCAGCGTTCTTGCGGCATAAAACCCCTCGACTCCGTGAAATTACTCTTGTTGCGCCTATCTTTGAATCTCAATGGTATTGCTCCTTTGCTGCTGCCGAAATATTATTTCTCTTCGATGAAGGGTACGTTGATACCGTGCGTTTGCTCTTCACGAAACATGTTTCTTGGAACTATAATATCGAGGAAGAGATCCTAGTTAGGTGGTCCCAGTATGGACGTTTTATGCTGGGTCATACCCCTGTTTTGAACCAGCTGTCGAATGCGATTCCCGAAGACCGGAGTGTCTCTGCAAGACTTTCTGTAGTCCGGCAGGATATGATACCGAATAGTTTGGATGTCATGAGACTGCCTCAGGGAGTCGAGGTCAAAGCCATTTTCAATTTGAGACGGCAAAGTAGTATGGGAGTAGACTTTTGACACAGATCCAAAGGAACTGGGTATGATATCGCGAATTTCCTTTCCATAATTTTACCATCTCGGTTATTGAATAGAAGCAGGTCATCCCGTCCAGTGTTTTCCTGGGAGTGAATGTCTCTTATTGTCTACACGTGAGTGGGAAGCCGAAAGAAAAAAGAAAAAGAGATCTAGGGATGTAACCGACAACATTGAATTATCTACCAGAAGTCAGAGTCACTTCACTTTACGCAGCTTAAAAGTGAATGCTCTAGAAATCACCCTCTCTCGATCTCGGCTAGCAACAAGGCAACTTTCTCCTCCTCGTCGACATCTCCTCGACAACACCACAACTACAATCCAGGTACCCTCTGAAAAAATGGCTTCGCCTGCCTCAGATGTCCAGACCAGGTGTGTCATGCTCTTCTTAAGTCTGTCGTTCTTCATTAACCATTCTCACAGCTTCCCGTTCATTAAACTTCCCCTCGAGCTCCGCCACGAGGTGTATCAACATGTCTTATGCCCACGGGTGAATATACTCGTCAATCGTTCGAATTTAGATCCATTTCAGGGCCCCTTCAAGACATATCACGTCACCTCGAACTTGTCCTTCACTGGCGAGGCACTCTTTCGAGTAAGCAGGCAAATTTCAACAGAAGCCTCAATGCTTCTCGCAAGCATGAAGAGTCTCGAATCGAAACTCATCCCCGAAGGCAAGCTCATCGAACCAAGCGACATCAATTTGTTTTCATTCCTACGCAAGTGTCGTGTTGTCCTTTTAGGAAACTCGGCCGTCGCACTGAACTTCTTGTCCGCCATGTCGCGCCCTACATTAGCCGCCATCCATACTCTGGTGATTACAGACGACTTGGTGCGAGCCATCTGGGCCCCCTTGTTGATTAGGCAGAGAATGAGGAACTTCGAGTGTTGGAGGAAACCGAATGTTGAAACCAACAAGAGCTCCAATGACCCTATTGCGCGCCAGTACCCGGATTCTACATACTTCCAAAGATTTTTGCGAGTCCACCTACCCAACCTCAAAGAAGTTTCTGTGTTCGTGACATCCGATTCGCCCAAAGAATTCTCCATGGGGTACAATTCTTTTAGGGCACTGAAGCAAATGTGTAGGCTGCTCGCAGATGGAACAATTGATGTTGTGCGCCTTCTCTATACGGACTCACTTACTGCCTCATACGAGCCTACCGACTGCCCTTACGCCGAATACGTCATTCGACCACAAGCCTGGAAGTCCATGGATAGAGACGAATGGATCAGAGAACAGGCAGCTTTGGACAAGCTTCCAGATAAATTTTCAGTCACTCGTGAGGACGGAAATCTGGGAGGGCGAGAAGCGCAGGCAGCATGTGGATGGTCGAAGGCCAGAGCAGTCTTCGCATTGAGGCGGTATGCTCCGGGTGAGAAGAGGCATCGTAGCTGTCGCAGAATGGACAATGATGGAAATTGATGGTATGGTGCGATGAAGCTTTCTAAGCGGGTGGAAGGGGGTTACTGGCTGCCTTGAAAGTCTGGGGCATTTACTTTTCCCTTCAATTCACAGGGGATATCAAGGTCATACTTTGGTGACGGGTTGGGTTCTGTGTAAAATTACGTCCATACCATGGAATATCATCCGTTAATTTCTTGCCCCTCTACCAGTACACCGCGACAACGCACCTATTTTGTACATACTAATAGTACATGTTGTACATACAAAGAAGCAGGGCAACATGACCTTAGTCCCAGACTCCTGAACAAAAGCAGTCAATAACAGACTTTTTCTCCTGAGTCTCCCAGCTAATCAGAATCATCAAGTACAATGACATTAGATGGGGTTGAAACTTTTCTCTTCGTGATTGGAGGTAGGATACGACCGGCAGAGCCAGCGGACGAGTTGACTATCGAACTGAGCGGTGGCAGTTGTCTTGAACGTTGAGCGAGTTGAGTCACAGACAACGCCATGGTAGGCGCAAACCTCTTCCCCAAGAGATCTCGCAGGGCACTCTCCTGAAAGCTCTGCAGATGACGCCTAGCAACCACACACCTTTCTGCCCAAGCCTTATGCGAAGCCTTGTGAGCATCCATAGTCTTCGTCACCACCAAAGTCTGCGGGCTCCCGCGCCGCTCTGTCTCATGCTTAAAGCCAACAAGCCTATCAAGCTGCTGCTGTAAGTGCTCGCGGCGTTTCTTCGCAACTGGGAACCGGCCGATCTTCTGTTGAGGGTTGACGAGGAAGCTGTTCAGGGTGAGGCAGTCACTGCATGGGCATGTGACTTTTGCCCGTACCCAATTACTTGGGGTTTGAGGTTCAGCTCGCACATAGCGAGTGATGTAGGTGGAGAGCAATGATTGGAAGAATTGTTGGAATGATGTGCCTTGAACGGAGAAGTTCTTCTCGATAAGCATGGTGGAGAGAATTTTGAGGAAGGGCAGGTAGATGGTTTCGAAGAGCTCGATAGGTACAGTTTCTGATTCCGTCGCCATTCTGGCGAGGATGTGATCGAGTTCAGTTGTCATTGATAGGGATAGGCAGTGGCATAGGAGAGTGGCAATGTTACAGCTGTTGTGGTCATCTGGCACAGGCGCTTGAGTTACGTGACTTGAGAACCTATGGTAGTAGCCGGGACCGGCTGGCTTGGATCTTTTGCTCGACGCTAGGGCGGCATCACCTAGCGAACTTAGACTGAAATTGTCTGCCATGTCGGAGATGATATCTTTGAATACCGCGTGGGTGATGCTCTGCTCGATCTTGCCGGTGAGACCAGCATCAAATATATTGGTGAGGAATGCAACGGCCATTGGCGTCTTGTGGACGTTTCTCTTCACCGTGGGCAGAATCCTTAGAAGAATATATTAGCGTTTGTAAGGAGTGCGGGATGATGGCTTACTTGTTGAAGATGTCTTTTGGGGGAAATTGTTCGGCCAAGGTATTCAGTAAAGTTCCATCCTCCGCGGTTTCAATCAAAATCTGCGGGGAATTGAGGAGTTCATCGATCTCGGACTTGACCCAGTCCTGGTAGACGATATCTGACTTGCCGGAATTTGTAGCTTCTACATCCAATCCCAGCTTTACTGCATTAATCATTTCAAAGCGATCTGTTAATTTGACAACTTCAGCACATTGTGCAGAAAGCCTATAAGACTTGTAAGTGGGTGGATCTTCTTGACACTTAGTGCTTGGGTTCTACTGACTTTGGTAGTAAATACTCCAGATCATACCGCAAAAAGGCCATCCCAGCAGATTGGAATGTTTCTGGGGGTGAATTTTCCGGCACGGAATTATGAGGGTTTCTATGGGCAAAGGTTTGGTAGGCGTCGATAAATAGGGACTTCTGATCAAGTTCAACGGACAACTTGACAACACGCGCCAATACTTCGTTAGAAAACGGTGGAGATGTCTTCTCTCGCCACGAACACGTTGGAACCGGCTTTGACTTCCACGCCTTGATTCGACGGGTGACCATGCTGCAAATCCGTGCAAGGTCATCTTTGTTCTCAGTATTGCCGGAATCTTGGACGGTTTTGGAAGAGAGCCGCTCAATCCATTCAAGCACTTTTGACTTCGCTGGCTCTGCTGTTTGGCTGTATATGTCATAAGAATATCCGGTGCTTTCAATGGGTTGTGGGGCCAGGAAGAAATCAACCCTGTAGCTTCTGGGGACGAGGATGGCTACCTGTAAGAGAAGTCAGCACTTTGGAGTACTTCTGGAAATGACGGTAAACCTCACCGTTCGGTGGTAGAAATGGGTAGTTGATACACCCTCGTTACCAGTGAATCCAGAATAATCCTCATCGTCAGGGTCTTCGTCCTCGAGGGGAGCAAGTTGAATGAAGCTTTCCTCGTCGAATTCTAGACCTTGGGCGACTTCGGTCCCATCCAACTCAACGACCCTCTTCAGCGACGTCTCCCTGTCAGTTTCATCTATAATTTCATGTACGTCTCCACTCATGGCGTAGCCCCCGTATCCGCCATAGTCACCATATTCGTCATCGCATCCACCAGATATTGTCTTGTCGAGGTTCGCAAGGTAGAAACAGACTCCGAACTCCGTACACGCTTCGCGTAGATGCGATGCAACTTGGTGATCATGCCCTTTGAGTCCATCGTAACAGAGACTCGCATCAGTGTACTGATGCTCAAACAGGAAGGCCAGGCTTGTCGGCATTTCTTCCCCCGCATCCAGATTCTTGATCCATGCCGGAAGCAATAATCTCAACTTAGCCATCGTGGTGTTAGAATTGGCCGATAACTCTTTCGAGCCCAGACTTTCGTGTATCAAATTATAAGTGAGAACTAATCTTCGACCAGATAGAACGGGTTTGACTTCGTGTGTAACGTCCGAGAACCTGATACCAATGAGCAAGCTTACCACAATTTCTTCTTTGTCCGAATCTTACCAGGCGAGGTATGAGGATCCGTACTCGGAGAACTTGGCTGTCTCAAAAATCTTTGTCTTTCCTGCGTGTGTAACTCGGACCTCGCCTCCTTCGTGCTTCGATGGCAAAGCGATGACCATTGTGCCGAACATTCGAGGGGCTTTCTCGGAGCTGTAATAGATATTAGCTTTTGCAGTATCCTGGGATTTGATGAAGTCTTACTCTTGATGGGGTTTGAATAGGGCCCCTTCATCATACAGCAGCATTTTGTAGAGCTCTGCTGACACGCCATTGCCCGTGGCATCTACGCCCAGACCAGCACTTACTTTTGTGACGACACTCTGAACAAAAGATTGCCATGCAGGATTCTTCAATTCGAAGTCGCCTGGAGATACTTCCCATGTCTTCCTTACACTAGTGTCCACAAGAGTTTCTTCTCCTTTCCCAAATGGCGCTTGGTGACTGGCTGCCACAATAGCTTGTGCGTCACGATCTGACAAAGGAAGCCCAATCAGACCACCGCTCTTGAGGTGCAGTCCAGGGTTGGGCGGATTTTCCAAGGCTTCGAAGAGTGCAAAACATCCATCGCTTTTGATGTTGCTCAGGCATTCGTCGAGGCCTTCCCTGAGGGATTCACCTGTAATATCAAGCAGTGGGCCAGACCCTTCGGTGTTTACAACTTCTGACATTTTAAAAAGCTCAAACTGTCAAATATCGTTTGGCGCTACCCCACTGCTAATGGCGGAGAATTTGCGGAAAGCTTCGAGAATAGCAGACGTGTAGGGAGACGTGATATTTTGTGGGTCCCGAGCTGACGCGTTACTTTCGTGTCAGAGTCACATGACTCCGGGGGTTCCAAACTAACAACCTTTGTTTCCGCATTGTGTGTGCAAAAATGGAATAAAACATAGCTTCTTGACTCCGATAATCGATTTCAAAGATGTATATTGGATAGAAATCACTATAGAGGAAAAATATCATGCCAGGATGGAAACACTCACGTGCGCGCAAGTACGAAGTATATTCTCCCGGCCGCTGTTCCATCCATCCTGACCCCTCACCTCAGCAAGAAGCGATATTTTTCAACCCAGACAATAGCCACGGTATTGCATCTTAATGCAAAAATGTCATCTCTAGCAGCTGCAGAATCAAGCAGAGATGATGCGTAGCATCCCGTCACGTGACCGGGCTCAGCTTCTCTGTGCAGCCTGGCTGCCGAGCCTCAGGGCCAAGCCTTTGCCCATGACGTGATTTACCCTTCCCCTGGGTACTGTTCGTAACAATATTGAGACTTTCGAGTTTTGACCGATTAATAAAGAATATAGGTGGGTATAATATACAAATGGAGGAACCGGAGCTGGTAGCGGAAGAGATCAAATAGGTTTGGGATAATTTGGCGCAATGAGGGTGCCGACGACTGCCCCATGTAGTACGATGCCCGAGTGGGGATGCCCTCAGCACAAGGGAGTTGCAAATGAGTCACTATAGGGCTACACGTGATCTCAAGACCTTTAAAATAGCTTCTTCGCCCACGATGTCAGCACCAACCCCGCTAAAGACACTACACCATTCAAACGACTTTTTACCATCACCATCACCATCCCCGAGCTTACGACCTACAACCCCAGTTTCAGTCTTCCTGCACCTTGAGCAGCTTTCCAGTATTCTGCAAGAATGTATTCATAAAGGTCATTCAATGGGCTTTTTTGCTCCTCTCCCCATAGAGGAAGCGAGGTCATATTGGATCGACCTCATACCCCAGATTGAGAAACGCACCTGCAGACTGCAGACGGATTCTCGGGCGACATGCGAACAGATGAGGAGGTCAAGTGACAGTAACGCTAAGGCATGAGACTTCCAATCTCGACTCTTAATGGTTGGAGCACGTTTACGTCTACGGTCAAGGCAGAAGCGGAGTCGCTATGACCTAGCCTCAATTTCTAACATTCCATGAATTCTGTTTTGTTTTTGACATAATGGCTCCTGGGTTGGAGGTTAAGTCGCCCGAAGTCCGCCCCGGAGGGGCATTTCAATTAAATTGGGCTAAAATCATGTTCGAGTACGAAATTATACAACGCAACCAACCAGGCTAATCAGGCGATCCTTCCTATCACTCTGCAGCCCTAGCCCTACTTCGACTTCGTGGCCTCAGCTTTTCCCAGCCTAGCCAATCCATTAAGAATGGCAGTATCACCCGCGTAGCCTCATTTTTGGCTCGAAGCGGTTGGCTGACAAAACCACTGATTGTGGGGAGTGTTGCCACGTATCTCCAGCTTAGATTGTTAGGCTGACTTGCGTGGAATAAGATTAAGAAATCTTGCCACGTATCTCCTGCTTAGATTGTCGGGTTGACGCGCGTGGGAAAAGAATGGTCGAATCTGGATTGAAACCGTCAGCATTAGGTCTGCAATTTTGGTACACTTCCTGCTCCCTACGCACTGGCTGAACCTGGAATGTCCGAATGACTTCTTTTGCGTTGGGCTGCTGTTGGGCTTCTTGGACTTTCCTCATAGCACTCCCAAAGCATTATACAAGGAAAGTGAATAGTCCGCACGGAGCCAGCCATGCAATAATGCACGTCCTACTTCACCGAAGTACAGGCGTGGTTCACAACCCATGAACCCGTCGGTAAGGCTTATCTATTATATCACGATAACTGTTTGAGGGAGCCTGTTTCTTTACGTTTTAGATTGTTAGCATACTATACTTGCACATACATACCCATCTTCAACTTAATGCCCAAGATTTGTATTACGTATTCTTATTTCATTGGTCGCGAAGTTTGTATATCACTGTCATTCGTTAGCTGAAGATGACTATCGATAGTCATGCGTGGAAATGCCAACGAATACACATGAGGAAGTTTTCGACCCACTACGCTGTTTCTGGCCCGAGGAGTTTGTGAAACGCAAAAATTTCGTTTGCCAAACCGAAAATGAAACGTACCTTGGCTGGTTACGACCTTTGCTCGCGGAGGAAAGTGAGGATGAGGATGGTGATGCGGATAGTGAAGTAGATGGCGATCATGATGCTGGTGCTGGTGCTGGTGCTGCTGGGGATGATGAGGACGACGAGGACGAGATCGAGGGACTCAAAGAGAGACGTGAAAAGAAGAATGGGAAGCAGATTGATGATGAGATCACGAAGGATTGTAATCGGTATGGCGATGTGAGACTCTTCATGACTGGGGCAACAGGTGATGAGGATACCCTGCAATATAAGGATCAAGTGAGGCAGGTTGCAAAATTTTGTGAGCGATCAAGCAAGGAAAGAGACTCAGGGATAGGGATTACGAGTATGGCGTTACTCGACGACAGAAATTCTCGTGGCGCAATTGTCCAGACACAAGGAGACTTCAGGCCATATCGAGGGCCACTGACCACGAGCGAGCTGTGCAAGGAATTGAGCAAGAAGGTAGTCCAGATCATGTTCTCATATCAACTTTGCAGAGACACTTACAACCCTGTATAGCGTTTCAGGACTAAAGTCGATCAGAATGGTGGTATTAATGTGTCTGAAGAAGAAAGCGCTGACGCGGATAGGAGGTTGATGTAAGTCACAATCCCGACTACTGTGCATTGTCTAACATATGAAGATTCATCACGAATTTAGACGCACCTGGAATTGATGCTCTTACAACAACGGCATCTCGGACTCAAGCACCGGCTCTGAGGGATCTCCTTTACAAACACTTGACGAGCAGAACATGTATAAGTGTGACTATTCCAGTAAGTTCTTCTGGGTCATTGTCCACTTCTATTATTAATACTGATAACTTCCATATTTTAGGAGATTGGGTTCAAAACTTTTACTCTCGATTTCCATATTCCATACTATGTATTGAGAGAAAGTAAGAAACTTCGCAGAGATGCTCGGGAAAATATCAACGGCGAATCCTTGAGATATTCCTGGGATTTAAGTTTCCTGTCGGGGCCTAATGCTTCATCGTCATCCACAGATAAGCCCCGCGTTTTACATGAGGCTCAGATGTCGGTCGCGGTGACGGGGATTGACCACTTGGTGTGGGCAGCATATGGTATTTTCGACACCTATTTCGGATCAAAAGACAGTGTGCATCGCTACCACCGGTTGAATTGGAAAAACAAGGTCGGAATTGGACGACCGGATCCCCTTGCTGCTGGTCAAATCGATGCCAATACCCCAATTTGGACACCCAGGAAGTACTTCTTGAGAGTGCTCCAGATTAGGATCCATCTAGTCCTCACAGAATGGAACAAAATAATTGACGTGGTGGAGAACAAGATCAAACAGTACGTATGGTGTACAATTCTTCGGTAACGCTAACTTGCTATCGCATTTGACCCAGTTGTGGGAGATTGAATATTCTTGCTGTTCTTCGACTCATAATGTTGTATGAGTAGATGATTTTGTACTTGTGCCTTGATCCAAAGCCTTGTTGTCTAAACGTTTTAAGGATATGGACTGACTGTGATACAAACAGGTCTAGGACCATCCAAGAATTCCCGGTATTATCTAAAGACCCCAAAATACGAAAAGCCGTGCGGGAGTTCTGTGAATGGAACAAAAAAGTGGTAAAACTACTACGGCAACTTATTAGGGTTCTTTCTAACACTATTGAGGCTTGGGATGAGTTTAAGAGGAAGAAGATCGGATACTTTCTCTACGATGGCGAATCTGCAACGTTCTCGACATCCCTCAGGCCCTCGCTAATGGCAATTGATACCACCTTTTGGGAGCTGAAGGTCCTTAAAAAAACCTTGGAGGGTTTGAAAACAGAACTCTGCGAAGACAACCCACAGGGTGTAAGTCACCCTGCCGACCTTGAATTTGAAGATGAATTAGATGCCAGTTTGAAAGATGCGGCTGCTAATCCAGACCAGCTTCATGCTTATCTAGGCCTCGAGAATAACGAAGCTACGCTCGTAGGTCAGAGAATTGCCGGCGATGCCAAGGTTCTCGCCTTAATCACCATTGTAGGTGGACCTAGAAATTACGGATTTGGACATCGGTTCTCACTAATCAAATTTAGATATTCTACCCTATGGTCCTTTCCACATCGCTGTTTAGTACCCAAGGTGTTCTGCCTTTTAAACCAAAACTTGCATATTTCATATATGTGTTGGTTTCTTTCACATTCATCGTACTAGCGATACTGTTCGTCTCATTCAACTGGACCTCGTGGTTTCAGACAATCTCCAACTACGTGTTAAGCCTAATGGCTGAAGTACAAGTCCCAAAAGCCATCATCGATAAGGATAATCGACTGAATGCAGAAGAAATTGATACAACTACATCTAGAAATCCACAGGCATCGAAGCCGAGATTCTTTTCCAGGAAACTAAGAAATTCTAACCCTAGTAGCCCGTGGGATCCTGAGAAGGGGAGCCGAAAAGGCATGGAAAAAGAAAGGTGTAGTCTAAAACCGAGTTGATTTCATGTTTAGGATATATCTTGAATTTTTTTGCAACGGTGATCGCGTCTTAACACATGATAGGTATCAAGGTACATCTTCAGAAAATATTAAACCTGGTCCATGGCATGATAGTTGTTTACAAGAAAAAGTGGAATCATCGTATTGAACGCAAGCGGAAGCGTCAAAGAACAGGGAATCGACCAGCTCTAAATTTTGACGAATGGCAGATACAAATGTGTTTCTACCATTTTTCGTTACGACAGCCTATCAAAAGTTAATATGCTTCATTTGACGAAGGATGTGGTTGGAGGTTGCACCGTATGTGACGTTCAAAGCACTGACGTGGTCGTCTCTGCTTCATGCACAACGGCCCAATGCTTGCAGCCAAATTTCGAGTCATGGGAGAGCTGCATAATATTTGACGCCCAACTTGTCCATCATCTCAATGCTCAACTTACAGAATCAAGCACATTTGAGTACAGCCTCGCTCGCTCAATACTTTCGACTTTTAGCCCTAATGGCAACGTTATCACTTCCTGGCCTCCAAGCTTTTATTGCGGAACTAGGGCTGGAGCCCATTCCGTCCTTCACTTCAGCTAATATTCTGAGCAACCCACTGGATATATATCATTCATATCTCGCGGGACACTTTCATGCGCTCGTTGAATGCGACGCGGATCTCGTTTACAACTCCATTCAGCTTTCCAACACAACTGGGAACGGAGACTTGGACATTGTGTTACCAAAGCTGAAATTGCTTGGTGCGAACCCGAAAGATTTCGCAGGCGAACTTCTCAAAAAGGTCGGCGATTTTTCTACTTATACCAGAGTTTGCAGTAGTTTCGCAGAAACTAATGAGTCTCCCCTTATTAGTACAAACCTCATCCCCTCTTCTCTTTTCCATTCAAGGATGGCGTCCATATTCGACTCTTTTTCTCCTCCAAAATGATCCCACGGCTCCTCCTCCCTTATATTAGCGACCGGAAAACCGCCTACGGCATGGAAATATCTGCCAGCTTGCGGAATGGCCCTGGATCGGAACGAAAGAAAGTCCTCGTCGAATTCTCGTCCCCTAACCTCGCGACAAATTTCACGGCCGCGCACTTGCGGAGCACAATATTCGGAGCTTTCGTGGCAAACATATACGAGATAATGGGTTGGGAGGTGATCAGAGTTAATTACCTAGGTGACTGGGGCCAACACTTAGGACTTCTCAGCGTCGGCTGGAAGAAGTATGGCTCCGAAGAGGATCTTGGTAAACAGACAAACCGGTTTAAATATATACACGAATTATACGCTAAGATGGAGGAAGAGCTGCAGCCCGAGCAGGAATTGCGAAAAAAAGCTCGAGAGGATGGCCAGGATACCATAATTCTGGAAACCCAAGGCTTATTTGCAGAAAGGGCTGCGGCCTTTAAGCAGATGGAGGATGGCGAGCCAGATGCGATTGCTTTATGGAAAACGATCCGAGATATTAGCATCGAATATTATGTCCGAACCTATGCACGGCTAAACATTTCTTTCGACGAGTATTCTGGCGAGTCTCAAGTCAGCCTTGCCCCAGAATCAATTACTGAGGTTGAATCGATTTTGAAAGACAAGGGTATTTGTGAGGAGCAAGACGGCGCCTGGGTTATTGATTTCGATAAGCACGGCGCGAAGTTGGGGCCTGGTACTATTCGAGGCCGAAACGGCTCCACCACATACCTGCTGAGAGATATTGCGACCGTATTCGACCGGCACAAAACCCACTCGTTCGACAAGATGCTTTACATCGTCTGCGAACAAGACGTGCACTTTCGACAAGTGTTCAAGGCAGTAAGGATGATGGGTTATGCCGATATCGCGGACAAATTGCAACATATAACCTTTCCTAGGGCCAGTGGTCCATCGGCTGAGCTGGGAGCTCAGCTACTCGGTGATATTCTCGATCAATGTGAGGCCTTCATGCGTGAAATTTTGATCGCAAGCCCAGACGAGTATAAGATTGAAGACACTGACGTAGGTGCGAAGACGATGGGGATCAACTCCATAGTCGTCCAAGAGCTTTCAGCCAGAAAGGCTCAAAGCACTGGCCTTGCCTTCAACCTCATGACGTCGGTGGAAGGCGAAACAAGCTCGAACTTGCAACTTTGTTACACGAGACTTTGTTCTGCCATTGCGAGCATAGGAGCCTTACCGAGTCCCGAGGAAACTATCCACCTCGACTACTCTTCGCTCTGGGACACACCGTGGTGCGACTTGCTTCGGCTAATGGCCAGGTACCCGGATGTTACTAGTTCCACATTCAAGACGTCGGAACCCGGGACAATCCTTTCATATCTCTTCCACGTTATCGAGGAGCTGACTGCGTGTCTTGATGAAGCTGATGAAGCTGAGGCTGGTGGGGAGGGAGCTGCCGCAGGATCGAAGTATGCAGCCCGTGCCGTTTTGTACGAGAATGTGCGGCAGATACTGGAAAACGCTATGAAACTGCTTGGAATTACTCCAATAAGTAAATAAATGAGTTGAGCTCTCTGCGTTTCGACTTCGTTTTCAAAGTTGCTTCTGCAAACGATCCTTCTTACCATTATTTTCGCGTATTTCGTATCATAATATATATGAGACGTACATATCTACGAAGGGTCCTTTGATTGTGATTATATCATGGTTCAAACTCATTCAAGTATGCTATTATCTATTCACTACCTCGATTATTTGTGATTTGCTTTCCATTAGTTATGCTTTTATGTTTTTGACTATCGGAATAATAACACCAATACGGACACTAGCACATGACGGAATGATCAAAGGACGAGATAATCGACCATACCAAACAATGAATATTTATCTTTTATGCCTGAAGATAAGAGCATCAAGATGATATTTCTTTGTGTATTCAAAAACTAGAATAGTAAAAGTTAATGTATTCCTCGTTGGAAGATTCAGATCCCATGGCACAAAATTTTGCAAGGACCTTCCCTCCCCTACTGAATGTTTTTAAATTTCTAGATCCTTCCCGGTGCATTGTGTCTCATTTAGCTGTGATTTTTTAGTTCTCCAGTAGGCTTTTCATATTTACACCGCCAACCATTCGAACTTTGATATCCCGGGCGAAGCGGCTCAAGCTTCAACCATCTCGCCATAGCACAATGCGATTGGTAATTCAATGTTGCCCTGCTCTACGGAAACTCAAAAAGGGGAGTACCAAAGCTGTAAGGTGTTAAATCCCCCCGGCAAAAGGTCAATTTTACTATATCTCTTTGAAGTTAAGCTAAAAATACCTGGAACTTCCGTCTTATTATAATTTTTGTGGAACATATGAAATCCTCTGGTTCAAACCCTGTGCCTGCTGAATGTATTACAAAAAAAGTCAACTCCCCATCTTGCTTGTAACGCCCAATACGCACTTGTATCCAAGCGATCTATTTTCTGACACCGAAATGTTATGCAGGGGTATAAAAATATCAAAATAGCCGCCGTCGCGTAAAGATGCAGTTGAATGGAACTCTGGAATAGCGTTGACGAGAATTTGGTTGTAACAAGGAAATGAAAGAGTACCGAGGATGTTGAAGAGAGCGCAGCCGATATTAAGGGATTAAACGAGCGTTGAATGCGATTGATCGAACACGTGGAGAGAATGTGGGGATCGGATACGGAATCGAGTCGTGAAGGATATATTCGTAGAATTCGGATTCTTCCGTTTCGAGAAGGCTTGTGACCCGCATGCAGGGTATGGTATGGTGTGAACGCAACTTTCGGAACACTTTAGCGAAGGCTCAGTTATCGTGAAGGCGCGAGAATCCGGCGGAGAGGCTGGATGGTGGCGGGTATATATAATGCTCGACCACAGAGCGAGAAGCTTGTTCGTGTTGTGTATCATTTCGTTTGCTTATGAACTGCGCATTCCGTGCAGCGAGCAATTCCGCACGAGGGACAATTTTCCACAACGAGAGTCATTCCGCTGGTATTGCACTGGCACTAATTGTTAACCCCCCTCGTCAGCCCCAGCCTCTTCCGTTTCAAATCGAACTGAAGGGAAACCAACGCATATCCAGACCCACACCACTGTCTTCTTCTTCTTCTTCGGCGCCTACTATCATTAGTTATTGGTTGGTGGATGCTACCTATGGGACCGAAGAGCTTACCATATCCTTCCTGTGGCCCTTCCGAGCACCTCCTTCTGCCGCCCTGCCCCAATTCTCCCCACCTTCTTTCGCTAGGCATCAAATTCCACCAATCACTCGTCCCAATTGCGCGTATCGATGGATTAATATAGGACTTTCGACATTGAGTCTTAAGGGGGGCTGTTGCAGATAGATTTCGAGAAGAGAAGTTTTACAAAACGTCTCTCGAAATCTATTTATTTTCCGACTAAGCCGCATCCTTGTCCTCCCAGGCGTAATAATTGTTACGAGCCTGGTCGCTTAAGTTATGGAATTCAGGGGGTTTGCAGCGCTTGGTAAATCCCGCTACAGGCTTCAATTATTAATTCTCCAGGAAGTTTTCGGTGAATAACAAATAACAAAAATTTTATATAATATATACGCAATATTTGTTAATTGATTTGTTTTCGTATCATTATATTTTTCGGATTTCCTTTTTTCTCGATTTTTTCGATTTTGGATTTGTATAAAAAATACCTTAAATTCCACAGACCTAAGCGATTAGGCTCGTTAGTGTAAACGCTACAGACAAGGTGTTTGTTTTGGTGCGTTCACAGCCCCAGACGAAGTAATTTACAGTTCAAATTTCAGATGCACCTCCAAAACCCGGCCTATTACCTTTCTCAGGTATACGGAATTATTGATTCACAAGAAACATATCTAAACATAAGTACAAAAATTTCTAAAAACAAACGAAAACAGTTAATCCCCGGGTCCAGCCCTTCACTCCTGGCCCTGTACACATCTCATGGTCCCGTCCAATGTAAAGGCGAAGGAGCTGTTATACCCGGTTCCGCTGTTCTTGGCGGTCTCCTTTCAGACACATTCTTTCTGAAGCAAAGAATGCGATTCAGGGGGTGTGTCATGTCCCCCCTGCATTTTGTCTTTACCCGTTTCTCGGTTTTGGGTGTGGGGATCCTTCCACCGACGTGCAGTAGTCCGACTTGCTTCTTTGTCTTTTCTGGAAGCCGAGGCAACTAGCTCTGTATGAAGTTGCGAATCTGGGTTCGCTGATTGTGATTGTCAACGCATAGATTCCTCTCTCCTCTTCTGTGCGGTTCGTTGGGCGATTTTCCGTCTCTCCTCCGGGGTCCGAGTAGCTAGGCCCCCAGGCGTTTTTGGCCCCTTACCTCGTTAGGTTGGAGCTCAGGTTGGGGTTCTGGCTCGGGCGCTGGTAGTGTTGGCGTTGGTGTTTTCGGTGCTTGACCTTCACAGGGGACTGTGCGACTGTGTGCCGTTTCGAAATATTGACACGCTGTCTCCTGGACCGTTTGGGTTAGTGCACGTCCTACAATACCTGCACCAAATTTGGGCAGGAAATTTGGTGTAAGCACTGCCACAGGTGTAGAATCCTTGGGAAGATCCAGCCCGCACATTCCGGGAAATATTGTCAATAAGGAGTCACGGATATTACCGAATGATTCAATCATAAGCAGATTATTGTTGATGGCGATCCGGACACTGTCTCACATTTGCGAGGGGCTATGAAGTTTGAGGCGCCACGGAAGTTGGCGAACAGAGCACTTTCGGTCGATGGTAGTACGAAGTTTAATCGAGCACTCTCAGGAACAACAAGTCTTAGAGGCGGATTAAGAAATAATGCGGGTCGCTTTACGTGTCTCGAAATCAGTAAGTCAGACCCCCCACATTTGGGCCACCCTCTATTTTATTTAATTTTTACCTATTTAGTTCGATTATGAATAATTTTTTAATTAATTAATTAATAAATATATAAAATAAAATAGAAACTATATTAGGGAAGTTATTGGAATCTAATAATATATTTTAATGATTTTAATGATTTTTTAATTATATTTGATAAATTTTTTATCGTATTATATATTATATATAGGGAATATAATAAGAATTGTTGAACTTATATAGGTAGGAAAAGATCTAAATAAAGGTGCGTATTTAAGGTGCGTATTTAAGGCATATACAATTGAAACTTTATAACTGCAATAATATCTCCTGAAAAAAAAAATTAATCACATCCTCGTGGTCTATAAATAGACCTGAAATATATAAAAAAGTAGGTCCAAAAAATATTCAAATCCACGTCCGAATAATACTTAGAAATTCGATTAATAGTATCCTTATATTATTTGTTTTATTATTCTACTATTAAATAAATAAACTCAACTTTATTAGTTTAATTGATAATGTTAATTTTAATCTTATTTTTATTTGCTATATATAATTATTCTATACTAAAACCTATCATTAATATATTATTTTTCTAGGATATTTGTAATTGATCCGCCGATTATTAATAATTGTTTTTCAACCAAGAAAAAATATTATATTATTTAATCACAGAGATTGGAATTTATAAAATTCAAATTATATATTATAAATATTCTCAATGTAACCAATAAAATCATATTTTTACATATATTATATAAGTATTACAAAATCCCTATATAAATATATTTCAAATATTTGATAGATATATATTAATTAATTGAAAATGAAATAAATAAATTCGACTAAAAAAAATTGAGTAATATTTTATAATAGAAAACTTAAACTGTTTTTTAACTAATCAATCAAATAATCTATTGAAATATAAAATAATGTGACTCGGTCGATTTTTTTAAGTTCAATAATATACTAGATTGAAATATTATTACGAAAATACTGATTTTAATTTGCTAAAATAAAAATTTTCTTTTTAATCCTAGTTATATCTATTAATTTATTTGTAACAAATAATATGACGCGATAATATAATTCGTTATCTAATATCATCTAATTATTTTCATTATATAATTAATAGAAATAAAAATGAAAAAAATCAATTTTTTAAATTTAAATATAAATCAATCAATATAAAAAATAATTTATATTCGACAATTTATAATTCGATGAAAAGTTTCGGAGATTTTGGAAATTCTATAAATATAAAAATAATTTATAATTGTTATATAATATCTAATAAAAACTATAAATTTATATTTAATTGATTAGAAATAAAATTATCTAAAAATACCAAAAAAATAAACTTTAATTAAAATCAGGGAATATAATAGATTGTCGATTTATAGTTTTATTACTTTTATTTCCGCGTCTAAAGGATATATCGATAAATTAAATAAACAAATCGATAATTCACGAGATTGTTTGTTATATTATATTGGAAACAATTATTAAATAAATAAACTGTTTTATAGATACCTAATTAAACAAATATAAAATTCATAGGACCGATACTAATATATTGTCGTAAGAAGGTATTAATATATCGAATAAAACTTCGCAAATATATTTAAAAGTAGATTTTATTAGTTATTATTTTATATTTGATATTAAAATTAATTGATTATATTTCTATAATAAAAATAAACAATATTTTTGATAATATTAATTTGAGGAAAAATATATAAAATATTAATTTATCATTAACAGATTTTTTGATTTTTTTTGATTTTAAATAATTTTAATTTTTTATGATCCAATTTTATATTTAACTTTTTTATTTTAATATTTTTTTGTAATAAATAGATTTTATTCCTTTTTTTTAATATAAATTTTATATTATAATATATATCATAATATAATATTATTTATAAAAAACTAAAAAATATTAAATTTATAATTAATTTTTTATATAATATTTTCAAATTTTGTATTTATATAATTATTATTTTATTATTTATTTTGGGGATTATTATTGAATAATAAATCTCTAGGTTATATTTATAAATAATATATATTAATAATAAAAATATTTTTTTATTATTTGGTTTATTTATTTATTTATTTATATATAAAAATTAATTAATAATTTTTTTTAATTTTTAATAATATTATAAAAACTATTTAAAATTTTGATATAAATTTTTTTTTAAAAAAAAATTCCGTAATTAATTATTATTATTTTTTAAAAAAAATATATTAAATTCTTAATAATATTATTTTTTTAAATAAAATATTATATAAATATATTTATAATAATTAAAATAAAATTATAATTGATTTTTATTATAAAATCTCGGAATAATAATAATTTAATTATAAAATAAAAATTTAAAATATTTTTAATATATCAAATAATTATATTATATTATATAAAATATATTATATTTTCGATAACTTTTTTTTAATTATATTCTATATTTTAAAAAAATAATAATATTATATTAATTTTTTTTAGTTTTATTAAAAATATTTAGAAATATTTTCAATTATTAAAGTTTTAATTTAATTTAATAATTATTAAATTTTTTTTTATTTTTATATTTTAGTTTTTAATTTTTTTATTTATTATATTTATTTTGAGAAATAGATATTAATGTAGTGGGTGATCAGGTGATGGGCTTGATTATATAATTTAGCTAGTTTCCTGAGATCTTATATATAAATATAAGATCTCTTTTTCTATAGAAAAAATAATTAATAAAAGATTCTTTTTTCTTATTATTAAATTCAAAATTACTATTAGAAAGGATACGGTATACTCTTCTTATTATTTGGCCTTTTCATTAATTTTTTATAATTAATATAAAATTTTAGTAGTTTTTTTTTTTTTATAAATAAAATTA
>Ga0247778_1000639_pt1 | contig 35377 bp, 34 predicted proteins | sample UWRJL049202B5_FD_179939 | JGI IMG/M metagenome (GOLD analysis project Ga0247778, IMG submission 179939) | Plant litter microbial communities from Arlington Agricultural Research Station in Wisconsin, United States - UWRJ-L049-202B-5 | ecosystem: Environmental > Terrestrial > Plant litter >...
GTATTAGGTAGGTAAGAATTGGAATCTCTGTAAGGTTTTTTTTGTTTTTTTTTTGTTTTTTTTTGAAGTATATACATTGTGATAGAGAGAGACAGAGAAGAGGGGAATATGCAGAAATGATTTATAAAAGCGACGCGTCGTCAGATGCAGGTGCTGTTTTCCGGCTGATTCCGGTCGTGGGTAAGGCTTGAACACAGCCTTCCGAGACGCTGCAGATATGGATACGAGCTCTGTTTGAAGGGAATTTTTCAGCGTAGAAGGTCCTAAAAGTCCATGTTAACCATTGAGCGCTGCGAAGATGTTGTTGCTGAAGCACAGAGAGTGAAGACAAGTGGGTAGACAGGGGCATCACGGTGGTGTTATTTTGGGTTGGCGGGGCTTGCAGATCAACGGGCTCTCAGGTCGTTTTGGGCAAGGTTCCCGCTATCAAGTTTCACATGAAATTTGAATTGACGTCCTTTTAGAATCAACTCGACTTCATAGACACGATAGCAAGTGCTTTAAAAAGACCATATGTGGCCTGTCATCTTTCTCTACTTGCGATGAATTCTGTGTAGCTTACCCTCCATGTGTTTCCTGTACTGGTAGGTCTTGCTCAGGCTCGTCACCCACTTCGTGGTGTGACCATGCTAGGAGAGATGCAGGGCGGCAATTCTTTACGCTGCTGATTGTATTCACTGCAAATGAATCATTATTGTTACACAATGTCAGATGCTTTGTTGCCTATCTTGGACGAAACAGGAGGAAATCGAAGTATTGCTCAAGTGGCAGCACTCCAGACGCAGGGAAGGGAACCCCGGCGGCGGGCCACAGCGCAGATGCGGGATTTCTACTGTGAACATATTCTCAGCTGCCGTCTAGACATGGCAAGGTACACATTGCTTTTTCCTCTTCTAGTCGAGAAACTTGGTGGGCACCCGTAGAATCAGGGATCACTTGCGACACCTGCAGTCCTTCAATGGGGCTGATCAGCCACTGAGGTCTGGCTTCCAATGGTCCAATGGGGCGATGCCAGTGGGGGGAGTTGCCGCCTCCATGAACTGGTCACGAATTCAGATAAGGCCCGTCGCAACTGAGAAACTCAGCTGTCCCCTCTCTCTACCAGTAGCAACGGAGTCTTGAGAGACCCTAGTTCAACATTTGGCTTCCATCTGTGTTTCTTTTCGACGACGCGAAAGCAACATCCTCCTGGAATCGTTTTCCTGTGTTTGCGACAAGAGATTCTCAGACAGCCTGTTTTCGGCGCAGCCCGATTTTCAAGCAGCGTTTCTGGCGAAATGGAATTGTTTCGTTCAAAGAAACTCGGGCACATCAAAAATTCTGCGTCAGAGTCCTCCTCTCAAGCTGAGACCAACCACTCACAGACCACCTTGGATGCAGTTAGTTCTTATTGGTCAAGGGGAGGGAGTCGTGAAAGAGAACTTCAAGATTATGGAGAAGAAGATGACTCCATTCCTCAGACGGAAGTTGAAGCTCAAGAGCACATAGCTAAGATCAGAAAAGAGAAGGGCCTTCATGGAACAGACAATAACACAGCTGACTTAGAAGCAGCGCTCATCGTGTAAGGCCCTGGAATATACCTAATTCCCACTTGTTTTCAGACTCTGACCCATTATCAAAGTCTATCAGAACAGCTGTATCAGAAATCCACCCATTTCCTGTTAGAGTTGGTTCAAAACGTGGACGACAATGCGTACACAGTATCCACTCCCACTCTGAATATAACATACAAGAACCGAACACTTCGTATCGACTGCAACGAAATGGGATTCAGCAAGAAAAATGTCGCAGCAATTTGCAGGGTTGGCAGAAGCTCGAAGTCAAAGCTCAACAATGCGAGGCGTTATATCGGCGAAAAGGGTATTGGATTTAAGTCGGTTTTCAAAGTATCCGACATTGTGTGGATTCATTCCGGCCACTACTCTTTCAAGTTCGACAAAAGCCAGCGGCTAGGCATGATTGCACCGATATGGACAGCATTCCCAGCAAAAATCATGCCTGGCTTTACTTCCATTCTCTTAAAGCTTTCACAGGATTGCAATGTGATAGAGTTGGTTCAGGAAATCAAGGCTCTGGACCCTAGACTCTTGATCTTTCTTCAAAAACTTAAAATTATCAACATCGCAATACAGGAAGGAGGCAAGGACCCTTGGCAAACCTCATTACAACGTCGAGATGAGCAGACAGGAGACATTGCACAACAACTTGTCACACTGCATGAGAAATCAAGACGGCTTTCGTACAGGATATTCCGATTCCAGGTAAAGAACCTTCCTGATGATCCCAAGCGTGTTGGTATCAAGCAATCGGAACTTCTCCTAGCATTCCCTCTTGACGACTTCAATAAGCCCAAGATTCAGTCTCAAAACGTCTATGCGTTCCTCCCCATTCGTGACTACGGCTTTAAGGTATGATGACACTAAATTTGCTTCTTTTAGTAGAGCTCACAACAGCCTAGTTTCTACTCCAAGCTGATTTCCTCCTGATCGCCAGCCGCGAAGACATTGACTCTTCGTCTCCCTGGAATCGCGCATTACTTCGACATATCCCGCAAGCGTTGCTCGGCGCCATCAATGAATTCAATAGTGGAGAGCTTCGCTACTCTTGGCTCCCGTATTTGCCATTCAGGCCTTATGTCGGTGATTTCTTCAAGGAGCTTGAAGAGGAAACGATTCGACTTTTGTGCGGGTCACCAATATTGGAGCCATTTTTAGGACCCCTCAAACCACCTTCGAGCCTGACGTACGTTCCGGGGATGTTTTCGGATAAGGAGGGCAGGCCATTGATCCTGACTGATGTCACCAAGATGCGATATTTGTCTCACAAATACCCTTCGAGTGACCGACATCTCCATTCATCTCTTGGGGTGAGAGACTTCACGACGGAAGATTTTCTCAATGATCTTCGTCATTATTTAAAAAAAACTCCTGCCGATTTCCGGAATATGCCATATAGTTGGCATTCTAGGCTGGCTGAAGCTCTGCTCTCTGCGATCGCCAGAAGCCTTCATTGGAAGCCTACCATAGCCGATTTAGAGATTGTTCCTTTGCGTGACGGTCGTTGGGTTAGCATGAAAAGCGGCAATCTTTTGTTTCCCTCCCGATCCAGCAACCTCGTCGTCCCGAAGGGAATAGATATTTTCGAAATCCACCCGTGCGCCGAGACAGATTATTTTCAGCGGCAGCTGTTTATGTCATTGGGAGCCAAAGAGTTCCAAGCAGATCAAATCTGCGATATCATTATTCGGACGCACCAAAAAAGTGACTTTCCTCCTAATGGAATTTCAACAAGCGACTTGATGTCGCATGCGATATTCCTTTACAATGCCGGCTGGAAGAACACCGAGAGGCATGATATATGGTTTGCCACTGAAGCAGGGTTACACTGCCACGGTTCTTACGTTTACATGGACTCAGATGTCGCATTTTCTGCGAAATCGATGTTTGCAAAGCACAGATCCGAATTTCATTTTCTGCACCAAAAATACTATGCCACTTTCTCCTCGATCACCCTACCTTCAGACTCGCAGTCGGAAATGCATGCCTACCAGGAATGGCTTTTGGAGCAAGGAAATATCGCGCAAGTCCCCAGGCTGGCAACGCCTTCTAATGGCGCCCCGTTTGGTCTCTCAAAGGATTTCAAATACCTCATCGACCTCGACCTCACTGTGGATATTCTGCTTCTACTCAAACATCACTGGAAACACTATTCAAAATGGATTGTGAATAGAGAAAAGAACAGGAAGAGCACTATCTGGGAGATTTCTCAGCAAACTTTGAGGAGTAAGATATCCTCCATGGATGTGAAATGTCACGGCGAAATCACCAGCCCACTCAACAAAACCGTCCTACCACTCACTGAAATGCATGTAGAGGCATTCACATCTGCCCCATTTTTGGATGTCCCTGAACCCAATGATGACAGGTGGGAGTACCTGAGCGACTTCGGGGTCATCGTTCAACTGGATGCTATGTTTTTCGTCGACTGTCTTCGGCGGCTAAAGGAAGGGAAAACTTCAACAAAAGAAGCCGCTTTGCTATATGGGTACATTGACCAATATACAAACCCCGAGAACACCGGAGATATCAGGTGAGTGCAATGCAACCAGTGTATGTGATGTCATTGACCATTGTCATCCAGACGCTCATTTGTCTCTCACAAACTGGTGTTCATTCCAGTTGAAAATTCTGACATTGGAGGAAATTGGATGGATCTCAATGACTGCGTTTGGAGTGGCCCCCGATGCCTCAAAGCCACGCCATGTTTGGCTATGCATTACCCCGAACACGAACCTTTGTTCCATGACACTCTGAGAATCGGAGATTGCAACATCAAGACCCTGGTCCTTGAGGCACAGCATATCATACCCTCCGATAGCATAGATCACATTGCACAAATCTTTGTCGCTCTCAACAAATACCTCGATATCTCGATGACCGGTACTAGCATGCTACCTCTTATTGGGTGCAACATCTTTCCAGTTGTAACAAGAAAGTCACCGTCGGATTTTGACTTCCTGTGCACCGCGGCGGAAACGGATCTTTGGTTCATTGCAGATCGCATTCATCTGAGAGAAAGCTTCGAAAGCTTAGTACCTCTACTAGCTTTTGACCCAATTGTTATTGATAAGATAGGTTTGCTCATTCATGAATTAGGTCTGGGGAAAAGAATGCTGTCCAAAGCTGCCAAAGGGGTATCGAAGACGGAAGGAAGAGTTGATTTCCACCCCGGTTACACAAAGCTGCTACAAAGGAAAGCCAGGTGCATTGCTAGGTGAGTTCCAATATTTTGGAATTCCATCATGATGCCTTGTTTTTAACCGCGGTATAGGTACCGTCTTTCGCTGTCATAATTCATTTGGAGACAGGAAAAAGCTTACACATGTTTTAGATTGGTGCCAAAAGAGAGTTCCAATCGTACAAAAATATTACAGCAACTCCGGAATATCGAAGTGTACAAATCAGAGCAAGTAATCGTTGAGTGGATTGTCAAGTCTCTCAACGGAGACACCTTCTACGGCCGTGCCGACTCGGGTCGTGTAGCCTTGACCACAAGGAATCAAGGACTCGCAATATATCTGACTGAGGAAGACATCAACGCGAGTGTTCCTCCACTTGAACTTCAGGAGGAACTTGCAACTTTTGGAGAAATACAGGAACCGAAGCACTTGACACTTCTCCTTTACTTGTTGATGCAGGAAGATCCAAAAGCGATAGAAGATATTCTTCAAAGACGAGGAATTTCGAATTCTGTTCCTGAATTCGACGCTAGGAATGGCAAGTGAAACTAGAGGCATGCTTCTTCTTTTATAATTCAGATTCTAACGAACGCAGATGTCGAAGACGAAGAAAAGCCGGTTAGCCAACCCAAAATATTCATCCCGTCACGGCCGATAATAAAAAAGCTCGAATTTTGGTGTCGACGAAAGCCAGCCCATGATGAAAACTCATCGAATGGATTGGGTGAGTTTATTCGTAGAGTAGAAAGAGTTAGCAATGTGCAAAAGAGCCTTGATGAGCCCTGGGGCTCTGCTGATATAGGTGTACTTTTCTCTCGAATTTGTAGATTGGAGGGTCAAGATATGGGTTCACTGTTGCCTCAGGCGAACACAAAATCTGGTGCAAAAAAGGAGCGTTCCATCAGTGCTTTGTTAGACTCAAAGACTGGGTTATGGACAGATGCGATGATTCGAGAAGAAGACCTCAGTCGGCCAGAAACGGTCGACTTCGGACAATTTCCAACACGATCAGAAGAAATTAAATACGCCATCGACAAGGAAGTACAGTTTATCGGGGAACTGAATGTGAGTTCATTATGTTCTAGTCTTAGGAAATACTGAAGGAGATCTAACATTGTAATAGGTGTCAGCCTTCCTGGAGAAGCATTTGGGACAAGTCTACGTTCCAAAGATTCATTGGACAAGCCACCTTCGAAGTAGAGCCGGTCTGATGCCCTATGAATGCCACAACTTAGGAACTTCGACCTTCACAATAACGGATAGTAGCGGCGCGTTCACCAAGTTTCTCGCTGAATGGGGATATATCCGGGCTGCATTGTGGAGTGAGAATCATACTTATCACATCAAAGTTCTTGTTTCCACGAAGGGCGTTCTGTCAGAGTTTTGCCTCGATCCACTTCAAGTCAAGAAGGTGAGTTACAATTCATCTATTGCTTAATCCCTGGAGCGAACAGGAATGGCGAATCACGCCATCTAAAGCAATCAGCATGGCCGCTAACCTGTGAAACAGGCTCAAGAATGCTCAGTGATAGGGAATAAGGTGGGAGATCTACACGAAGTCTTCATACTAATAACGGTCTACAATATTCTATCTGATCCTGGAATGGCCCTATTTGTTGATCCATGGCAGCTGCATGTGAACGGTTCTCTGAGCTTGTTAGCTCACAGCCCCTACCATGCCTCTTTCAAGGATACTGTCTCTGCAATATTCTTGCATAACTCCCCAGAGCTTGCCCGTTCTGGAAAGGGCAGAGTCAGCGTCTATTCCACGTCCTCGTTGAATTTCATCACGACAGCACCAACGACTACGTCCCGACCCGGGCCCGTAAAAGAAGATGGATTGTTCTCATACCGGCCCCTGCGAAATCACCGAGAAATACGTCTTTTGGAGCTCTTCCCTGGGGATGAAGACGCGCCGCTTCAAGGAACCATTCATCATGCTTCGGTCGACTCACCCGGGAAGTATTGGGCAATATCTTATGTGTGGGGTGCCGCGCCAAAACCTTTCTATTTCCAAACGCCTGAAGGCAAAATCCCTCTAACCGTCTCACTGCACAGTGCACTGCAAAGCGCCAGGGATAAAGAACACTCGATTTTACTTTGGGCGGATGCCATCTGCATTGACCAAGACAAGAAACTCGAAAAGAGCATTCAAATACGATTGATGCGGACCATCTTCCAGTCTGCTGAAGGAGTCATTGCTTGGCTTGGCGAAGAAAAGGACAACAGCCACCTGGCTATCGAGGCCCTTTTACAAATCAGGATGATAGTTTTGAAGCCGCATAGCTGGCCTGAAGGTTTACCTGCTATCCCGGTGTCTTGGGGTGGTAGAGACACTCCAAGCTTGCGCGATAGTACCTGGAAAGATATTGACCTGTTACTGAGCCGGAGTTGGTTCAGACGCTCCTGGATTGTTCAAGAGCTTATTCTTGCCTCAAATGTTATAGTTAATTGTGGCAGATGGTCCCTGAATTGGGATGACTTATTTGAAGGCCTGAAAATTTGCCGGGATAAGCTTCAATCAGAGGAGCAAGTCAGTTCAGAACAAGGCCAGATCCTCGCCCACGGTGATCCGGCGTATGCTCTTGGACTCACGAGGGAGTCTAGAATCAAGTTCAACGACGCTATATTTGGCCATAAATACCATTTGCTGGAGTTACTGGACCTTTTCGCATATACACAGGCTTCAGAGGAGCGTGATAAAATATTTGCTTTGCTCGGACTGGCTACAGACTGTTCTGGAGACGTATTTGATCCAGACTACGAGTCCCCCCTAGAGGATGTCGTTCGTCGATACGCCAGCGAGTTTGTGCGAAGAGGACTAGCACTTGATCTACTATACAGGGCTGGAACTTCCAAAGCATACCCATTCTGCTCGTGGATCCCGTTCTGGACTCGTGGAAACTTCCCTCAGACGATCTCTTCCTGGCGGGGCGAGAGAGGAAATTTCTCTGCAGGAGGAAAGCGTTCAACTCGAGCTCAAGTACTGCCGACCAACAAGTGTGTACTGTCAGTGCGGGGCTTTTCTTTCGATACTATTGTACGAGTGAGCGGCATAAGAACCGAGGAAAGCGATATTATCTCCTTTGTAAACTCTATCTACTCGTCGGTAGAGTCATTGAAGTCCTATCCCACCGGCGAATCTCGTCACGATCTGAAATGGAAACTGCCTATCGGAAATGCAGGTAGACCGTACCTTGAACCAACAAATCAGTATCTCATTCCTCGGGAAATAATAGTGGGAGACCCCAAACCGAAAAACTGGCCGCCTGACCTAGGGAGGAACATATCCATGGTTAACTCGAAGCGGGATATGATGAACTTCCTCAAGAAGCCCCAGAACCTGCGAGATCTGACATGGAATTATTGGCAGACGGCTGCTGCCTTTGCTAAACGAATTTCCAATGGTACAATGTGCTTCACGAAGATGGGGTACGTCGGTATAGTGCCTGGTGATTCGCGAGTCGGTGATGAAGTTTGCGTTTTCAATGGGGCTGCAGTGCCATTTGTGCTTCGCAAAACCCAAGCAACGGCAGAGGAGATAGAGTATCAACTGATTGGCGAAGGTTATATTCATGGAATCATGTATGGCGAGGCGCTTAGCTTCAATCATACCCCAGAGCTGGATTTTCATATCGTTTAGGCGTCAGGACGAGGAGAAGCGCAAAGCTGAGAAGGGCAAGGCATTCTCGCAACACCGAGTGTTGAGGCGCTCGTTATTATATCTTTAGCAAAGGTGTCAAAGACCCCCGTATATTTTGGGATAGTTTCAGCTAAGCAACCCAAGATAATTTTGCTTAAGTGAGCTCAAGGTTAGATTATAGAAGCATTGTTGAGTAATGGCATTTGAATCTTATTGATCCGAGCTACTCGTACACCTGTCAACATACCAACAGGTCATAACTGTCAGAATGTAGGTCTGCCAGGGCGCTAATGAGCGTAAAACTCTGCTGGAAGAGCTGTACAGAACCTACAACCTTAATATACTGAACTACCATTTTAACAATAACTCCCCAGAACATGTGCAAAAATACATTGCTCGAAGACCTGTACAGAAGAAAACCCGAATGACAGAACTATTACCTCACAGTTTCTTCACTTTCTCAAACGGGGGTAGTGCCATCTCAGGATAGTCCAGCTTGAACGAGTTGTCGCAAAGCAGTGGCCTCCTTGTAGATAAGCTTCAAGTTTAGTTTTCTCACATCATTTCAGCGTTTGATTATGAAGAACTTTCAAGTTGCGTTAAGGATCAAATTCATACGAAAGCAGAGACGGCGACAAGATGATCGTCCTAGGAGTGAGATGAGAGCGATGACCCATTGACTGACACCGATATACTCTTTATCATACCAGGGAGCAATAAGTAATTGATATACTTATCGGATTGATTTCAACGAACACCGCGCCATGGTATCTAGTAGTGCCCATGGTCGTAGCTTATCTCCTGCCTACGGTAGCCCTCACTGTTCTCTCTCGGGTCCACATTATGAGCATAATTCTCGGGTTTATTACTCTTTCCACTGCTGCGTTTGCGATTAGACAAGTTCTTCTCTCGTCGGGAAGTCCAAGAGTAGAAATCTTCACCGCTATTGCTGCATAAGTCTTCTGTTTCTTACTATTTATAAATTGTCGTCACTTGCTAGAATTTATGCTGATAAGGTGCAGTTTCTCTATTGTGATGGTGGTATTTGTGCAAAACCAAGTCTCCAATGCGAGATTAAATGTTCAGGGGTTCTCTCGGCCTGGAGTTGTAGAGGGGTACTTTTCATTGCTTCTGGGAGTACTGCAAGGTACATGAATTCACGATTTCTGGTCTTTCTATTCAGTTGTCAAAATTTTCCCGTTTGAATCAAGGTGGGCTACTGTGGTATTTGGTGTTTGGCACTGGTGCTCGGAGTCCGGGCTGAGAATTGAGCAGTCTTTTATATTATTTGGGTATCGCACGATATATAGCACCACGATTTACGGTCTTTGTTAAACAGTTGCTTGTTATTAATTAATATTCTTCAGGTTAGATAATGTTAATTTTATATCTACAGCTAGAATACTGTAGGAATAGATACCCCTCTGATATCGCGTTTGTATTGGTAGGCGGGAAGGTGAATATGGGGTCCATACAACTCCGTATTCACTTCCTTAACAAAACTAAGGACTACCTAACAGAATACAACGCATACCACGTATCAATCACGTGACGTGCACCGTATTCTGTATTACAGATAAAACTACAAATACCAAGCCCTTATATTTTGTCACGGGGTTGTTTTGGCTATCTTGTTCGTGGCTTCACCCTCCCGCTGCTCCCACACTCAAGGCCCTGAGCTGGCGCGCCACGTCGACAAACATCTTCCAGCTCTTCTGGTCTGCCACCGGTAGTTTCGCTGCCTTCTCAATTCCGGATCCAGTTCTGTGGTTCCTCGACCGAGAGAAAACTTGGGGGTTAGTACGCCGGCGAATGATGGCCTTATTTTATCCTCTTCCAAGGTCAATCCCAGTTATTCTCCAAGATAATATTCTAATATATAGTTGATGAAATTTGCAAATAATTTTATTAATAGTTACGTTTAAGATAAAATTCAAATATGCCAGATTTTTAAAATCACGAAAACACCAATAGTATAACCGCAGAACAAAGTGTGCACGATTGTAGGATCTCAGGCCATATACGAGAGGAATAGACATTACGTGACCTATAAGCCTTATCACGTTCAGCCCACCGTATTTTGACTCGTGAGGCTGAATTACTACTACATGAGGTCTTTGACAAGAGGGATTCAAAATCTGCTCCGGCAGGAACCTAAAAGAGAGCAGGGCGTATTCCCGGGGCAACATTCGGCAAGGAAACTGTAGCCGGGCACGCAGGCGGCCGAAATGGGTCCTATATTATGGTATGCAGGCCTGCCTCGAGCGTGCTCAGGATGTTCAGGATGCTCCGGCCCTGCTCCGGCATGCTCGCCCTCAGCTCAGGTTAAAGCAGCAGTTGCTCGCGCCCGCAGACTAAAACGAAACCAGCGAAAGGGAAAATTAATCCCGAGTCTATGGGTATTCAGCCACGAAGAGGCCAAAGTGTTGCCGATGCACTTGGCCCAACACACAAAGAATCCGATACTGCAGAACCACGGCCTTCTTACAGCAGGTGGGACTGTCGCTGAGGCTGCGGCATTCTTTATTGCGCTGGAGCGTGCATGCCACGCTCAGCTATTAGTGGAATCAGCGCTTCTCCCAAGCTCCGTAGGTGGAAGCGAGAGCAGATTATTCAAGACGACAGTGAGCGACGAGGTTGCAGCTTACACGAAAGCAGGCACAGGGACACCTGAGGTTATTCATGTGCAGTTCGACCCAGAGTATCGCCTAATCTTGAGAGAAACAGGAGCCGAGTTTCTCCATTAGCCAGGGGATATGCAATGAAACAAATCCCGACCAACTCCCAAAAGCTTCAGCATCTTCCAACAACGAGGCACGTTCGTGACCTGATCTATGAGAAAGGAAGAGAATATCAGAGCGAAAAATCGTCAACAGAGACACAAACATGAATTCAGGGATTGACTTCTCCCCACGCCAGTGGACGCCTCCTCGCAAGGCCCGAATAGAACCAGCAACCCATGAAGTACACATTGAAAACCGGCACCTTAGGCCTAATGGCAAGCTGAATTGTCTCTGCAAAAGGCGGCATCTGCGTACATTCTAGCACAACTGCGCCTACATGGCCATTCTCCTTGGTCGTATCGGTCGCAAGCTGCACGAGCTCCGCCTCGACATCAGAATGAACATACGGCGCCCCCTTCGCGATTATGCCCCCTTTTCGTCTCGCTTGGATAACATTATCCACCCCAGAGCGGATTTGAAAGTTCTAGCAAGAACTTTTGGCCCTGTAAGGTATGTAATAAGACCATTGCCTCGCGTGGCCCGGGAATATGCTGTGAGAGCCCCCTTGTAATTAGCCAGGGGAAGCTTGCCGTCTAGTACGTGTCTGGGTGCGGTAGATGGAGGTAGAGTGTAACTCACTGAATTCGAGGACTGATTCCCAGGCTTCAGCGAGCCATACGCCACAATTCCAGCGGTCGTTCAGCGGCTGCGGTTCCTCGTACACCTGAGAATCTATTGAACAGAGAGGATAGCGATTTCATGGGATTGTGGGATAGCCTGATATGAGGTCTCGAGAATGGGAATCTTGATGTGTACCTCCGTACACTCGATTAGATCTATGATTCGTAGCTTACTTCCCTGGTAGTCAACTGTGACTGGGAAAGGGCTCAGATGTTATACAAAAATAGCTATACAATTTTACACCCTGAGATATAGCCAAAATCCCACTAGGAATCGGTTGATCCAATCCTCTTGGGGTAGTCACCGGAATAACGCCATCGCCACCAAGGATTTATGAAAATTGGGCGTGCACTCTCAGCTACTAATCCCTACATTTCATGAATGGACGCGCTCGTACTTGGACAATAATGTTTGAGACATCATGAACCGTTTCGAGACCCTGCTTTGTCGCGGTTCCAACAACTTGTTACCGTGACCCCTTAATTGTGCTTGAGCGGCGGGGCATCCTTGGTCTTGACGGCTATGAATACTTTAGGCCGGGACTCATAGACAAAGGCACCTTTCATCCTGAGACTGCCGTCCAAACGTGTCTCAAAATAGACTTTCGTCTCGTGTTTATCGCACCCTTACTTACCAGGTCCAAGTGCGTTGAATCTTCCCCTATAGCGCATGAACCATTCTTCTTGCCCTTTGGGAGATGGGCCCGACCAGCAACCCGAGTCTAAGACACATCCTTCCTCAAAGTCTTCCAAGGTGTCCCACTCTGGTCCAGCAATGTAGACTCTCCAGGGGCAAAGCGCATGATTCGAGAGAACGAACGGCCGAAATGAAACATCGCCCACAATTGTCTACTGGCTTTAGTGTGCTGTGGATTATTCGGCATTTCGACTGTCATGGTCATGAGCGCTGGATCAGTGACATCTAAGTCTTTGGCGAGTTCGGGTGCAATAACGGTCCATTCGCCGGTCATGTCCCAGGCCCAAGATGGTAATTTTTCAATGTATCTATCTTTAGTGCGAGGGGGAACATTTCCGATCAGTCTTGGAAGTCCAGTCAGGTACGAGGATACCGAAAGTCTTGAAACTGACGTATCTGTTTCAGAGTCTGGGTCTGCGGAGGAGGAAGCGGAATCATCAACCCATTTGAAATCTAGGAGGTCATACCATTTGGAATCCATTGTTGAAATCGAATGCTCGCCTTTCTTTCCCAGATTTGAAGTTTTTGAGGCATGGAAGACGAAGAAGTTATTTTCATACTCCATACAGAACAAGAGATTGATTGCAGTGAAATCAGCCGATGAGCAAGACGCATCATGCTTGAACGAGAATTCAAGGTCTTGGTCCATTTCCCCACCAACAAGCTTTCCCAAACGCATGCCTCCGTCGCGGGCTCTCCATCTCATGAACCACCTTGTGTTATTTGGGCCGGGCTGCTCTTTAGGACCCAGGTCGCACAACTCCTCAAATCTTTCGAGAAAGCATACCTCATTCTTCTTGTCGGGGCAAATACGCATGATACCGTCAAGACTGTCGAACTTGAAGGCAGCGTACAATTGGCGCTTGAGGTTGACAGTTTCTGTAAAGAATAATCCTAAAGAGCAGCCGCTTGCATCGAATGGGTTGCCATCGGTTTCGGCAGCGGTGATCTTGTAATCACCTTCAACATCCCAAGTCAATACTGGTTTGAATATGGCTGCGTATTCTTCATTTCCGGAGCATCGCGGGGGTTTCGGGCTAGATCTCGCCTCAGATCTGAGATTAGCCTAAGATTCTCTCTATCGTTGTCGTGTTCTGGATCGCTATGGTGGTCCTCGAGTTCAGGTTTATATAACTGCCATAATGCAGAGACTAACGCATCGCTGTACATATCCGGAGGCCCAGGTCCGATTTTTCTGGCCACAACTTCAGAGACGATGTTCAAGGAAAACATGTTTCCTTTCATCGTTAATTGGCCATCATCGCCCCTTTCGAATTTAACTCTGGTCTCTTTCATATCACCATACTTATGCTTCAATCCTGTCTCACGATGGGCTCCTCTCCACCTCACATTCCACTTCTGTTGTCCCACTGGGCTGGGCCGACCCAAATCCGCGGCTTTAGTTTGCAAGCTCTTTCAAAACGAGACAATCGGTCCTCCTGTCCACGTTTAGGACTAAATCGCATGATTCCATCTATACCGTCTCTGAACTGCAATGTCGCCCAGAGTTGACGGCCGATATCTCCATGATCTAGATCATTTGCAAACTTGATTGTCATAAGCATCGAGCCTCGGACCTTCAAATTTCTCGCGATTAATGGTGCAGTGATTTCCCACAAGCCCGTGACGTACCAAGCCCATTCTGGAGATGTTTCAATCCATTGAGATCTTGGCTGAAAATCCAGGCCCTTGTTCACTTCTTCGGAACAACCAACGATAGAATGTGAGGTAGTTGAGATCATCCGCAGGTTGCTGGTCTGGGATTCGGCATCAGTGGCTTCATCCCAAGCGCGATCATATCGCGAGGCCTATTATTTCGCTAATGACCATCCCGCCGGAGATTGAGGCTGCGAAGCCTCTATTTTATTGCCTTTAAAGACGAAGTATTTGCCTCTGTGGATCATATCAAAAGCACTGTTGCAGCTCTGGAGATCTGCTGTAGAATTTTCTGGATTTTCCTCAAAACGAAATTGTCCTTGAGCTTGAGTCTCTCCGCTAACCAAGAAATCGCCGTCGTGACCTCGCCATCTCATGAGCCAGAGCTTGTTGTCGGAGGCTGGGCTGGGTCTGAACCCTTCAGGTAGGTTGCATGCAGCTTCAAAGTTTCTCAAGAGCACTGGCTGAATAATACCTGTGTCCGGATCGTGCTCCAACAAAGATGAGGGACATATTCGCATAATTCCTTCAAGCTTGCCGAAAGTAAATGTAGCATATAGTTGACCTGGAGGGCCAGCTTCGTAATGAATTTCCAAGGAATACCTTGATGTATCGACATGACTTTCGCTTTTCGTACATTCAAGTCGATATTTCCCAGTTAGGTCCAATTTTGGTAAACTGCTAGGTAGATTTGAAGTTTTAGTGGAGAGACTTGGAGAGTTTGCTGTCAACTTGGATTTTGTTGAGAGTCGAGGAGGGTTTGAGTTGGTGTTGTCAAGCAAGGCAACGCGCTTCGCCCTGGGAGTAATTGAAGGCTCATAATTATTTTTGCTGTCGGAATCACTCGGCAATAGTCGTTTTGAAGGAATGTGTGAAGCTTGTCCTGCAGCTAGACTGGTTATGTCGTTGCCTACGTTCGCTGTGGCCGAGGACGTTTTTCAGGTGACTCGAGGCATTTTTAGTTCCGTTCGCCTTAGATGTTAATGATTCATAACCGCATCATCGCAATATCAATCGTTGGTAGTTTTTCGATATCGTTATTGACAAAACGCGTCGTCGCGGAAGTAAATAGATCCACAACCACAAGGCTGAGTGAGGCTATCAAAACACCCCTTGCTTGCTAGGGCCAAACCTCGAAATATCCCACCTCGAACACAACTCCTTGCTCCTACATCTCAACGAGATAGAATAAATATGAATATACCCGGCCTTGGTCAAGCAGCTCCAGCTGTAAGCTTTACATCAAATCCCTAGTCAAAATTCCCAAATAGCTAACCACAATCAGGCTACATTCTCAGCACCAACGATCCAAGCAGCCGTAGCTGTTCATGACCTACAAGCCAATTCAGAATGGCGTTTCGAAGTCGCATATGGGCACAGCATAGAGGTTAAGGTCAGACTATCTACCCGGAACATTGAACAAAGCTAACACCCTCAAGATCCTTTCAGGAACCGCCGAAATATTTGGAACAGAGCTGGCCGTAAACCACACCTACACCTTCCGCGGCACCAAATCCTCAATATTCACATGGCATGGCTGCCGAATCGAAGTCACAGGGCCATGCGAAGAGTACATGGCAGAAGAGACACCTATGGTCACCTACGTCAATACACATTTCGCTTTAGAGAAGCTACGAGACGACGCAAGCCAGACAGGTGGGGAGGGGCCCAGGGTTCTGGTCGTGGGACCGAATAATGCTGGTAAAACGAGTCTGGTGAAGCTGCTGACGGCATACGCGATACGGATGGGGCGCCAACCTATGGTTATCAATACGGATTCGAAGGAAGCTTTGCTGTCGATACCGGGGACTGTTACGGCTACGCCTTTTGCTTCGATTATTGATGTGGAGCAGGGCTGGGGAAGCAGTCCTACGAGTGGCCCGAGTCCGGTGCCTGTGAAGCTTCCGCTATGTTATTATTACGGATTGGTGAGCCCGGAAGATAATACCAAGTTATACAAACCGATTTTGACAAGGTTGGCGCTGGCTGCGGCGAGTAGGTTGGCTGATGATCCGGTTATTAAGGCTACGGGTATGATTATTGATACTCCCGGAGTTATTAGTCAAGGAAAGGGTGGCTACGAATTAATATCACATATTGTCTCCGAATTTTCAGGTGAGTTCCTTCGACAATATTTGTAGAAGCTGGCTAACGTGCTTGGAGTGAACACTATCCTAGTCTTGGGATCCGAGAGATTACACAGTGAGATGATGCGCCGTTTCTCTTCATACAGAACTGGCTCCGGCGAGGCTATCACTCTGGTGAAGCTAGACAAGTCTGGTGGCTGTGTTGATCGCGATGATACGTTCATGCAACAATTGCAGGAGTCCGGTATCAGAGAATACTTCTTCGGCGACAGCAAGAGAACCTTGAGCCCACATACTCAACAGGTAAACTTCGATGATGCCACGATCTACAAGATCCGAGAAGGTAAATCTAGTCACAATTTACGATATCGAACAAGCTGACTTAGTTTAGCAAACTCAATAAATGCATCATTCCTCCCGGGCGGCGAAGAGGAGAGCGAGGAGACAGGGCTATATGAGAAAGTGGAGCCATCTTCAATGATGCTACATTGCTTACTGGCAGTCATGTATGCATCGACTCGAGATTCACAGGAGGCAGTTCGGGACGCGAGTGTAATGGGCTTTGTGTACGTAGCGGAAGTCGACGAGAAGAAAAGGAGACTCAAGATCCTCGCTCCTCTCAATACTAGAATAACTGACAGGCCGATGATCTGGGGTAGCTGGCCAGAGACTACAGTGAGTTTAATATGAATCACGAGCTCCATGAATCAAAAAATAAGACCTTTATTACAATGCGGCTCCTTTCTTCCCAGTTGGTGCTGAAAGCATGTTCCAGTGGTGATTTTGTAATGCAATGCGCCGGACCCATCCGCCATATTACGCCAAAACAATTTCCAATCCTCCACTCCATCTTAAGCTGTGTCATTCCCTACAGTAAGCCCATCTAAAGGCCTCAGGTACAAGGAACTTCTTCTCCCCAACATCATCCAGTTCCGGTAATCCCAAAAAAGTTATCCTAATCCCTCGTCTGCACCTTATTATCCCCCTTCACCGCATCCGCATAACTCGGCGGCACCGCGCCCCCACTACTTCCCTCCGCGGCCGTCCCCGCATTCCCCCACGTCCCATTCTGATCCTGATGAACCGGGGCCGCCATCGGAGCCGTCGTGCCATAACTCTGCTGTCCAGCCGTGCCTGCTGGCACCCGCTGTCTGCGGCCGTTGGGAGAAGTGACGATGACGTAGGTGACACGCCCGGATTCTGCGTCTTGGGGGATGGAATCGTAGTCTTGTTCGGGGTATTTGGCGATGATGTACCAGGCGTGTAGGAGGCCCGGGATGAAGCCGAGCATGCAGAGGCAGATGTTGATTAGGGAGTCGGCGGAGCAGATGCCGCATTTTACCCAGACTGTGGATATGTTAGCTTTATGTTGTTGAGGATGTATGTAGGCTATCGAGTGTCCTGAGTTGAGGTGGTACAATGTCCCAGATTCAGCGGAGAATTGAGGGGTTGGTGTGCTTGGAGCTTTGGAGCTCAGGTAGGGAGTATTCAGTATTTGGTACTAGATAAGCCCCCAAAGCTCTTCCATAGCGATCCGCAAGCCTCCAAAGACACTGTACCATCTCCCATAACTCGGTGTTTGACCCGTAAAGAACGCAAGGTGGTGCCTTAAAGGGCAAGGGGATCTTACCAGCGAGAGGAGGGAACAAGATGGCGATCAAGCCGAGGAAGATATCTGCGGAACACATCTTGAAGGTTTTATTGCTGTAAAGAGTGTTGATTTGTAGCCTCTGGAGGTGAAAGTAGACGTCTGTTGCTTTTGAAGGGTGATTGACTGTGAGCTGATCCTTTGAGTCTCTTGACCTCCTCGGTGCTTCAGTGGCTTGCACAGCCCCGTCAAATCCTCGTCATCGCTTTGTTTCACTCACGTGTGTGGCGCGTCGCTTATCCAATCACCTTCTGACGGAAATATGACTGGACATGGGGAATTTACAGCCGCGCAAAGCGCCTCGGCCCCCTCCATGAAAAATAATAAGCGCGCCTTGTCATCCGTCCTCGAGGAAAATCTCGAGACTACAAACTCAGTACAAAATGCGTTATTGAGTCAAGATATTCACACCAGGTCTTCTCACTCGTTACGCAGGACTCGGATTAACAGGATATTCGAGTCAAACAAGAGGTTACGGTCAAGCAAGAAGAAAGTGCTGTAAGAGTCAAAATGGAGGACGTGGAGATGGCTGGAGTGAGTGGAACGAGTGGTCAAGATGGGGGAATTGGACAAACGAATCCCAATGATCACTTGGCTCAACATCAAGGTGCAGGGAAGAAGAAGACCCAAGCAAATCTTGACGAAGATTCTGACGACGACGACCCTATCATTCGCTCATATGATATTTATGTCAAGCCAAAAGTCGAAAAGGACCGTCAGTTTGTGGTCATGCAATTCCCCAATCGCGACGCAAGTCAGTCTTACAACGAGGCCAATGGAAGCGCACCTCTTGCTATACGCATGAAGGCAAAGGCTGGAATGTTTGAAATGGACGTTCCAGTTGACCCCTGGCACAATTATGACCGGCTCAAGGGTGTTGAAATGGGAGATGCTCTCAATAAGAGCGAGAGCGCCAGAGGAGTTGGAACCCATGGGCTTGCAGGTGGATTTGGAATTGGCGCTCAACTACCTAACAAAGGTGGTCGGCGTGGGGGTACGAAAGAAAATGAAGGGAAAACCCACGATGCTATGCTAAATGACTTTGCGGGTTCAGTTGAGAGGCGCCAGGTCCTGGCAAAGCAGACCTTAGGGGGTCAATCTGTTCCCAAGGATGGAATTCGCCCTCAGTACATGATTGGTGTTTTCCGAGATGGTAAGCTAGCTTTCCATACCCGACAAGAGCCTTAACTAATCACAATTATCAGACCAGCTTCATCTCACCCCTGTTGACCATCTCGTCCAGATGCGTCCTCAATTCCATCATGTCGACGCTTTCGCAGAGTCTGAAGCCCGCAACGCCCCTCGTACAGCGCCTACTCGCCCCCAAGAGGCACGTGCTGTTCACTTGACGGCCAAGTCCACCATCGATGGCGAAGAAGACAACGACGATACCATGGCCGAGCGAATTGCCCAGGTTCAAGCTGAACCCTGGAAAACATTCAAGGTCATCGATGAGAATAGTGAAAGAGCGTGGGCTTCCTACGAAGAAAACATGTTCGTTGGCCACAATCTGCACCTTAAAGAGACTGAGGAGCTCCGTAAGAATATTCCTAAGCTCAAGTCAGTATGGAACAACGCAGAGTACCTGGAAGCCCTTGCACCAAAGCGAACCACGGGCAAGATACGGGAGAAGAGGTCAAAGATAAAGCCAGCGGCGACAGAAGATGACCCTGAAGAGTTTGACTTGTCAAATCTCGAGGATAGTGATTAGAATGTGACGTGGGGAAGGGGAACTGGGATGGTGGGGTCGATGCATTTCAAGGCGTGCAAAAGGAAAATACCCCTACATTGATGGCGTTTGTGCAATTCTAGGATTTGTAGAAAATAAATATGATTAAAAACTCTGTAACAAATTCTCAATTTCAATTCCTACCTATTCTGGTGTTTGGAAATGTCACCCCTGAATACTGGCACTTCCGAGGCGCTCTTAACTCCGAAACGCGATAACGATACCGTCATCTACGCGGAGAGCTCACTGACAATACACGCTTTCTATTCCTCTCAACAACCTCCTTTAACAAATTTGCATCCGCTTCTCGCGGCCCGGAGGATTCAAGATGGCCTACCTAGCTCCAATCCACCGTCCGAGCAGCGTGCGCCATGCAATCAAGTTGAATCTTCTAGACCCCGAGGAAGAATGCTTAGTCCTTGCGTATTGCCCCCCTCACCACTCCCATACATCTGCTAATTCCCTCCCAGCAAAGCAAATCGGGTCGAGATATGGACGCCGGGCCCAGAAGGTCTAGTAATGCTTCACAGCAAAGCAATCTACGGCCGCGTCTGCATGTTTGCCAAAATCCGGCCCCAGGGCTCCAACGTCGACCATCTCTTCATAGGCACAATCCGCTTCCAATACTTCACTGTATTCTGGAACCCCGACACGCGCGAATTCGACACGGTGCAAGGTTTTACAGACCTTACGGAGCGGCAGATGAAGGATTCATATAGTCGGGATTTGTGCAATGTTGATCCAACCGGGAAGTACCTGAGTATAGAGCTCTTTCAGGGAGTTTTAAATCTGGTCAAGATCCGGAAACCGAGGAAAGGAGTTAGGGGACCCAAGGATTATCTGGATAAGGTGGAACAAGTACGGATTACGGAATTGAAAGTTCGGGCCTCGACGTTCCTGCATACCGAGACGAATAGACCGAAGATTGCGTTTTTGTTCCAGGAGGGGTTGGGTGATCGGAAAGAGGTCAAATTAGCTACATACAGGCTTGTGGATGAGAAACTTCAATTTTCGGAATTTGATCCTAATAAGGACCGGGAAAATGAATTGCGGGACTTGGATATGGGTGCTAGCCATCTCATCCCTGTTCCAAAAGCCGAGGAAGCGAATAAGAGATATATTGTCAGAAATGCGGCTGCGGCAAAAGCACAACTAGGAGGATTAATAGTGGTTGGAGAGACGAAAATGACCTACCTGGATGACGAAAGTAAAGCTGTTATTAACCACAGCCTGAAGGAGGCATCAATATTTGTTGCTTGGGAACAAGTTGATGATTTACATTTCCTCCTGGCGGATGACTATGGAGTTTTACATCTTCTTACGCTTATTGTGGATGACGCTGTCGTTTTGGGAATGGATGTGAAGAAAATCGGGACGACAACTCGCGCCGAGGTAATGGTGTACATGGGCAATGGTGTTCTCTTCGTTGGCTCTCACTTGGGAGACTCGCAAGTTGTTCGCCTAAAGCTCGACGGTGATGATTTAAGTCTTGAGTTGCTTCAGACGCTGCCAAACATTGCTCCGGTCTTAGATTTTGCTGTGATGGACATGGGAGGTCGCGACGGAGAGACTCAGACGAACGAGTACTCTTCAGGCCAAGCACGACTTGTCACTGGCAGTGGGGCGCACGAGCAAGGCAGTTTAAGAAGTGTCAGAAGTGGTGTAGGCCTCGAGGACATTGGAATTTTGGCCGATATGGAAGATGTTCGCGGGGTGTTTAATCTGCGGTCGAACGATCAGTCTAAAGCAGACGATACACTTCTTGTTTCTTTTCCGACAGAGACCAGGATTTTCAAATTTGACCCTCAAGGGGAGATCGAAGAACTTGAGAACTACAGAGGGCTTACGATGGATCAACATACATTATTGGCACTGAATCTACCAAACGGCTTATTATTACAAATTACACCTCAATCGGTAACTATCCTTGGTCTTGGCCCCACGCATGTTCTCGCAGAATGGAAACCTCCGGCGGGGCAAGTTATTACAAACGCCTCCGCCAACAAGGGGCATGTGTTACTATCATCTAATGGAACCACTCTGGTGACTTTGGATGTACAAAACCAACTCAAAGAAGTCGCTGCGCAAACCCTCAGCAACGGTGATCAAGTTGCATGTGTTCATGTACCATCTGAAATCCCCGGGCTGGGAGTGGTTGGCCTGTGGAAATCTGGATCTATTACCATTCTTAAACTTACAACCCTTGAAACAATCCATTCGGAGGACTTACGGCGAGCCAATAGTGCATCCATTCCTAGGGACATCGCCATGGCACAAGTCTTACCAAAGGATATCTCAGGACCCCATCTCTTCGTTGCAATGGAAGACGGAGTCGTTTTGACTTTCAACGTGGACAAGGAGACATTTACCCTTTCAGGGAGGAAGAGCGTGGTCCTCGGAACGCAACAAGCTAAACTTCAAGTTCTACCTCGAGAGAACAATCTTTTCAATATTTTCGCAATATGCGAGCACCCAAGCTTAATATATGGCGCCGAAGGACGAATCGTCTACTCTGCGGTAACGGCAGAAGACGCTGTATGCGTATGCTCCTTCGACAGTGAAGCATATCCAGGATCAATCGTCCTAGCAACGCCTGAGAACCTCAAGCTCTCCCAAATAGACACAGAACGGCGAACCCACGTCCGGACGTTACCAATGGGCATGAACGTCCGGCGAATAGCCTATTCCAAAATCGAGAGCGCCTTCGGCATCGGCTGCATAAAACGGAAACTCGTCGACGGCGAAGAGCAAATATCAAACAGCTTCTCGCTCATCGATGAAATCAATTTAAGCCAAGTAGGAGAGCCGTTCTGGTTAGACGGTGAACACGGCCCCGAGATAATCGAGTGCGTGATACGCGCAGAACTCCCTACTGCTCACGGGAACCATGTTCCAGCTGAACGCTTCATCGTTGGCACCAGTTACGACGAGGCAGACCAGGCTCGAACACCCCGCGGCAGAATCCTCATCCTCGGCATCGACAGCAGCAGATCGCCCTACCTAATAACAGGCCACAACCTCAAGAACGCATGCCGCAACGTTCGCATCCTAGACGGCAAAATCGTAGCCGCGCTCACGAAAACCGTCGTCATGTATTCCTACACCGAAACCACCTCCGCATCCGCAATCCTCAAAAAGATAGCCACATACCGCACCTCCACCTGCCCCATCGACCTCGACATCGTCCCTGAAACAAACACCATCGCCGTAGCCGACCTTATGAAATCCGTCTCCCTAATCCAATACGAGCCCGGCAAGGACGGCCTCGACGACAAACTAACAGAAATAGCACGACACCACCAAGCATCCTGGTCCACGGCCGTCGTGCACTTGGAAGAAACATCATACTTACAAAGCGACGCAGAGGGTAATCTGATGATACTGCGGTATAATCCCGAAGGCGTGACGCTCGAGGATAGGAAGAGGATGGAGGTCACGAGCGAGATTAATTTGGGGGATATGGTGAACAGAATCCAACGGATTCATGTTGAAGCCTCTCCAACTGCGATCGTCGTCCCGAAGGCTTTTCTCGCTACTGTAAGTCCTCCCCTTTCCTCTTCCCCCCATCAACTTTCCCCAGGCTAACACAAACACAACAACAGACCGAAGGCAGCATCCACCTCCTCTCCCTCATCGCCCCCTCCTCCCAAGACCTCCTCATGCGCCTCCAAGACCGCATGGCCACCCTGCTAACCACGCTCGGCGACATCGACTTCGCCACCTACCGCTCCTTCAAATCCACGACCCGCGAGACTGCAGAACCGTTCCGCTTCGTGGATGGGGAGTTGATTGAGCGGTTTTTAGACGTTGAGGAGGATGTGCAGGTAGAGATTTGTAAGGGGTTGGGACCTGGTGTGGAGGATGTTAGGAATTTGGTGGAGGAGTTGAAGAGGATTCATTGAACCGTGAGAGTGGCTGAAAAGGAGGGGGTATTATAGGAGTTTCATTAAGAGGCAGCATCATCAGAGCGGCGTTTAGAGAAAAGAGATATTCACGAAAGTTCCTTGCTTTATCATTTATCCTATCCAAATTGAAACCTAACTACAATATGCATGCACGCAGTTCCGCAACGCCGATGCAGCAAAATGTGGGTTCTCTACGCTTCCCGCGTGAGGTATCTGTAGACGACAGAGAAATCCCTGCCCTTGCAATCTTCTTGCTGCTCAGCAGCATCGTAAACCTCGCCAGCTCTGGTAGCAAGCTCGAGACGAGCTCCAGCTTCCTGTGCAGCTAACATAGCCAGACCGAGATCCTTCTTCATGAGGCTGAGGCCGAAGCCTCCGCTGTAGTCCCGGCTTGCGGGAGCTCCTTCCACAACGCCTTGCACCGGGTTGTTGATTTCACTTGGCCAGCACTTTCCAGTGCTGATGTTGATCAAATTCCCCAGAGTCTTGGGATCCAGGCCCCACTTGATGCCCAGGTTCATAGCTTCCGCGGTTGCAATATTGTTGATGGCTAGCAAATAATTGTTTGCTAGCTTTCCGGAGAGACCGGCTCCCTGGGGTCCGCAATGAAGCACCCTCTTGCCCATCTTCAACAGAGCCGTCTCGACACGTGAAATCAAAGGTTCCGGAGCACCAAGCATGAAGGTCAGAGTGCCAGCCGTGGCTCCTACCACACCGCCAGACATTGGTGCATCAACGAATCGACCTTGCTGGGTGGTGTGCACCGCATTGGCGACTTCCCTCGAGGAGGCGGGGTCGATTGTAGAACAGTCAATGAACAAGCGGTCTGGGTTGGCAACAACTGAGGTGGAGAGCGGCGGCTTGAGAATTTGACCAAACACGTTCTTTACATGCGATGGCTCGGGTAAGACGGTGATTGTGGTTTCCTGAGAAAATCCTTGTCAGTAAGACATCTCGGGGTTTTTTGGGGATCAGATAAGAAGATCAATTGATTAGAAAATATCAGAGGATTGGCTTTGTTGTAAATTTTAGGAATCATACTAGAATCACCCAAGACGGGTGACCCAACTTAGATCATTCGTGGAACAAACTCATCATTTAAAGGAAAGAATAAATATTGGGTGGAAAGCAAAGAATGGCTGTGGGAAGTACTCACAGAATTCTCAGCGGCATCCCTCGAATTGGTCGCGACCTCTACGGCAGCACCGCTCGACAGCGCCTTGGTCTCGTTTGCAAACCGCTCCACTGACTCGGCATTGATATCGAAGACACGAAGGGTATCGGAGGAGGGCAGCTTTGCTTGCAGGTTGCGGGCCATGTTGTATCCTATTTCCATTGTCAGTGAGTGAAGCAATTCAGGCTGTCGCGTGCGCCAATCACGTACCCATTTGACCGAGCCCTATGAAGCCCCACTGCGCCTGGCGCCCTTGCGAGGCCGAGAAGTTGCGGCGCTGGACACATTGCAAGGCTGAGCGCACGAGGGGTGCTGCTCTCCGGACGTTCGACCTCATGCTTGGTGCTGGTGTTGAAGATAGCAGTTAAAGAGAGACAAACAGCAACAGGAACCGGGCAGACAAAAAGCAAAGGAAGGGGAAGTTCGGATCAACAAAAGATGCGGATGCAGGTGGCTGTTTGTGATCGGGTAACCTTAATAAGGGTAACCCAAAGCTACAGTTAGATCCACTTACAGTGACGCGCGTGGGGAAATGGGGAAGGCAGGAGTCAGCGATTAGCCAGTACGGTGCTAGAGACCACCGGTGGACCTGGAGAAGGAGCAGTGCAAGTGTGCGAGGTAGCTGGCGTTGGGTAACTACCCCGAGCTACCGAGGCCGAAAGCTCCCGATACTCAACATGCTGTTGGACGCGGTAATATGGAGCCCACCTTTGCCCACCAGAGAGGCGGGCATCTTTGACATCAACCCGTCTCTACCCGGCTGATGGTGGCTCAGAGGGTGTAAGATGCGACCTTGCATTGCGGCGGGCGGTGAGTGTGAGTACGAGTTGGTATGGAACAAATGTCTGAATAGTAGAGAAGAAGATGATGAGAAGTTGTGTGTGGAAGATGGCAAGGGAAAAAAGACGAGAAAAAAGCGACAAGAAATTGGAGCGTGGGAGCGTGGTCACGGATCACGTGTGGGCAAATCTCACGATACACAGGCGGTAAGGCCAAGGTCGGCGGAAGAAATCCTCCGGAGTTCAGCCTCGATAAAATCTCAAAAAGCCTCAACCATGAGCCATTTTCTGCAGCGCTGAAATTACCTCGACTGCCTCGATTGATGATCCTTTGAAGTTTGAAGATCAATTGAGGTATGCCTCGGTTCCACAGAGAATCGCGAATTTTAAGTCGCTCATAGAAAGGGCCGGGGAATAGAGAGATATCGCAGCTGCTCCGGGAGCGTTCATTGCCCCTTCAACCTTTTTCTTTACTCAGAGCTGTTTACCTGGAAACCTCTCATATTTTCTGTCTTGGCACTTTCTCTGATAACACATTCATATTATCTCCAATTCTACAAGCGTGAGCATAATACAATTGCCCATTATATATTGCTATTTCCCTCTTATCATACTACGAACCAGAAGGTTTCCCCTGCGTATTAACCCCCCTCAACAACTCAATCTCCCTTTTCTCAACAGGCCCCTCTCGCATCATTCTCCACAACTCCTCATCTCTAGCAAGCATCATCTTCGATCCCGATGCCGAGCATCCAGTGTAATCAAGACAGACATTTCCACCGTTGCATTCGGGGTGCCCAGATGTACATGCCTGACCAGATGGACAATCGGCGGTGGTGCTGCAAGAGCGACCGCAAGAGTTTGCATTATCGCAGAATCCTATGGCAGAAGAACCGGCTAGTTGGTCGCAGAAGCAGCTTGATGAACAGCCTCCGGTGCCCCCTTCATTAAAGGGTGGCCCGGTGCAAGGAATGTAGGTCCTGTGATGCTCAGTATATTTTCTTGGGGTTGTTAGAGAGGTTTCAGCTTACTGTGTTGGAACACTGCTTGAGCTTGTACTGGTAGCGGTGTCTGTGACTGTGGTAGTTGAAGCTGAGAGCGTGAGGGTCGAGGCGCTTGTGACAAGTGTTGTCTGAGTTGGGAGCGTAGTAGTCTCGCTCTTGGTAACTAAGACTGTGGATGCTGTTGCCGTTACAGTGACCGTGGTGGTCGTCGTTGTTACCGGAGCGGAAACTGTTGTGGTCGAACGGATCGCACCTATGCAAGAACTATTGTGCATCTTTCATCAGTCTATATTCAAGAAGCGCAAGATCTACTGCAAGAGCCGAGCACTCAGATTTTCAAGGCAAATTGTAGTATTTCCAAAAGAAAATTGGCGGATGAGACAGCGGGAAGGAAACGAACCATGCGCTTGAGTATCGAACTGCTCCTGAGCATGCAGATGCATAAGTCGGGATACCGGAAGGCGATGTTGTCACTTGGCGGTCATGTAATTCAAGTGCCCTTTTGGCGGCATTCGCGGTAACAGTGGTGGTAACGGTATCTGTGACTGAAGATGTTCTGAGATAGCTGTCAGCTTTTGTCTCTGTTTTTGTGTGCAAGTGCCAACCCACACTTCGGGAGGGGTCGAAGTCACAACCACTGAAATGATCGAAGTCCTATCACAGTATCAGACGAATTCGTTTGATATATTCTAATAGCTTACGCAGTCGGTAGAGTGATTGTGAGAGTATCGGAAATCGTGATCGATCTGCGCTCAAATTAGTTTACGGTATGGGTAGCAAGTCAAATATCAACACCACTTACACTGGAGATGGTGTAAGAGTGGTATGAACAGTCGAATGAACAGTCCTAATCATCTATTTAGCAATGTTGTTAAGTCTAATACAGTTGGAAACCTCACTGGGTGCTCGGAGTAACCGTCACTCTGAAATAACTCGAACAATCCGTCGCTCCTCTCGGTGCAGCTCCTGTATTTCTAACTGCCCGCAAGCAGTTGTCCGCATTGCAGCCATTCGATGTCGCCGCAACGAGTTGCACTATGGCAAGGAGTGATAGAAGACCTCGCATGATGAAAGATTAGCTGGCGAGAGGAGGAATGCTTTTCAAAGCACTGCAAGTAGGTCGAGGAAACTGGAATTCAGACAGTACCTGTCGAAAGACAGAGGAGATATCTTATAATATAAATGGAAAGAAAATCTGAAGCAGGGGTACCTCTTCATCTTTGCAACCCCATGTACGTACACCTGCAGTACTAGACCGCAACCACGACTAATCCACCATCTGCTTTGGCTTTGAACCAAAAATTCACCATCCAAAATATCCGATTTCCATTATTGCAAATCTCCCCACAAAGCCACACCGTTGGGACTTCCTCTTCCTGGCACGAACCCGCATTGTGGGGTAGCTGAGGCTGTCGTGGGCTGAGCTGAAATCGGGTCTAGGCTGCTCTAGTGGACTTGATTCAGCACTAACACTGCCAAATTGATCTGGTCGTATTTCGCAACAGGTCTAGTAAGGTGCCTCTGTTCAATTTTTGGTACAGTGGACTCACCTCTGCAGTCCTTTTGCAACTTCTTAGTTTTTTCTATCTCCGCCTTATTCTGGATGAAGATAGAACGTAACATCAACTAAACGCAAAGAAATTTCACATCGAAATGCCAACCCTGAATCTACTGCAGTTAGCCAAGAGCCCAAAGATAGGTCATCCAGGCAAGATCTATGACGGGTTCTACTGTAGGGTCGTGCGGGGAACCTCTAGGAATTTTAAGTTTTTAGCGATCCGATCCCCTAAGATCTCAGGGGCCTGCCCTGGAAATAACGCCTCGCTAAGAGTCAGGGGCCGAAAGCGTCTACTTCGCCCTCGAGTCAAAGTTCTGGTCTCAAAAAAATTCATAACCGTAACTGAGCAATTCATTATTGGACTTGGTTGTGTATAATTGGGAGGGCTGTATTCAAGCGGAAGGGTGTGTTAATGAGGCGTGTTGGATATTTGGGGAAGGAGCGTTCTAATACCTCGAATTGGCAAGTTTTCAGGCTCAAACTAGAGGTATCAACCCCTTCCGCAATTCAACTTTCAGCTAACAGGCAGGAGTTATCGTAAATTCAAAATACTACAACATAGTTACACAATTACATATACGTGGAAGATCAAGGGGTAATCTCGTTGCCCAGCAATCGCCCGATTTCCTCAGCAATAGCCATGATCCTCTCCTCAGTCAATCTTCTCCCTACAATTTGGACGGCTACTGGAGCACCGTCATATGCTTCAGGATCATCTAAAACTCATTAGAAAGCAACCTCTGACTAAGGAAGGCGAACTTACACTCAGCCTGGACAATCTTGTCCATGTCTCCCAGCGGCTTGAAATCCTCTTGCTTCTTATCAACACTCTTATCCGCCCAAGTGACCGGAACAACCACACTCGTGAAGTCCAAAAGATTGATAGCACTAGCATATCCGTAATACTTGAACTGGTTGTGCCTGACCGCAGCCGTAGGCGTAATCGGAGCAACGATTGCGTCGATCTCTTTGCCAAGGGTCTCCTCAGCAAGTCTGAATTGCTCAAGATACTCTGACTGATAAGCCCATTTCTTCAGTTGCACGTCCCAAAGCTCATTCATGTCGATTTTTGGAAGAGATGGGTTGATCAAGTCTGCGAAGTTGGGGATCGCTGGCTCGCCTGATTGTTTGAGGGTGTCGAAGACGTCGGTTCCTCCGTCGCCGGCGTAGATTCCGTTGATCAGGTTGACTGCATAGTCGTGTTTGTAAGGTGTCCAAGGGAAGACGTCATGGCCTGCTTTCTTCAGAGTAGAGACAACTGTCTCGACTCCGCGAAGGATTGGAGGGTGTGGGAGGACTACTCCATCGCAGTTATAGAAGCCGATAGTTAGACCTTTTGAGGATATTTTGTTTTTAATGACATCTGCCTCGGACTGCCTCCAGGGCATGGGGACAACTTTTGAATCGTACTTCCAAGGTTCTTCGGCAAGAACGGAAGTCACAAAGAGCCGCATATCTATGATCACCCCTTAGGTGGCTATCTTTGGGAAAATATGGCAAAACTTACCTGCGACTGAGTGTGTTATGGGACCACAAACACTGTGGACTGTCTCTTGACCTTCCATACTATTTGCCATCTTCCCGTAAGGCATTCTTCCGTGACTAGGCCTCAAACCATATAGAAAGTTGAAAGCTGATGGAACTCGAATGGATCCGCCTTGAAAAATTAGCCCTCAAATCCTAATCGGTCTCTAGAACTCACCAATATCAGTGCCGACACCGATTATCCCACCACGAAACCCAACCATCGCCCCCTCACCTCCGGATGATCCTCCACAGGACCAATTCTTATTCCTTGGATTTACAGTGCGTCCGATCACGTTGTTCACTGTCTCACAAACCATTAAGCTTTGTGGGACACTGGTTTTCACATAGAACACAGCTCCAGCATTATGGAGAAGTGTGACGAGGACCGAATCGTCAGTCTCGTATTTTCCGATCCACGCCACGTATCCCATGGAAGTTTCCAGACCCTTTAAAATGAGCTACAAGATATTAAACCAGGATTTAGGTCATACCTTGATTCTGAATTGATCTTTGAGAGAAATTGGAAGACCGTGGAGCGGTCCGACGACTTTTCCGTTGTTTTTGAAGGCTTCATCCAACTCTTTGGCACGTGCTAGAGCCATCTCGGGGAAGAACTCGAGAGTACAATTGGTCTAATAGCAACATTAGAAAATCATCGTGGTAGCTGTATACGCTCGGGTGACTGTCTTACCAATTGAGTAGCCAAAGCAGCCCTTTTACAGAATGCAGTCGTCACTGCAACGGAGGTCAATTGACCCTCGGCCATCTTTGCCACCAAATCGACAGCAGAGGACTCAGTGATAGCTAGTTCCTCAGCAGACATAATGCCGCTCTTCTTAGGATAATCCATCACAGAAATCCCCGTCGGCTCAGACTTGAGGCGCCATTCTTGGGGGATGGTTGCCGCAATGCGGGCTTTCTTGTCTTGTGCCGTCTGTTCCCAAGCCATTGTAAATGATCTGATCTTAAACTCGAGATTGAGAAAGGATAAAGAGAGAAAATAGGAGATATACTTGTGATTGATGATTAGGAATCCACTGATATCATACTTGCCTTGGCCCCAATCGTCGGCGATCTTCATGGCGGGGTTGATAGTAGAAGCTTATCGGAGATGTGGGGTTGACCAATGGATTCCTTGGGTCCGGCCAAGTCTCGCCCGTTTTTCGGGATTGTCATAACTTTGACGAGAGGGGAACGCTTGCAGTTAGGAGTTTGATGGTTGTGTGAGCGTCGTCTTGGATTGATCCCTGAGGATTTGATCAAAGCGAAAAAAGGGGCTGCTGTGTAACCAACTTAATATGCATGGACCATTCAGAGATCCAAGCGCATATCCTCTTCAAAATTATCTCCAGGTCGCCCCGTTGGTTCCTTCTGCAAAGTAAGCAGCTTCGGACTGTCATGTTGCCGGATGATTTCGAGGAAGGAGCGAATTGAGATAGGAATTCCTTAACCACAGAGTCACTCTTGCCTTCAAATCACGATCCGTATTTTTGTTCCTCATCCAAAGTTCGTTCTCCATTATTTCAACTTGAATGCTGCAACACGGGTTCAAACTCAAGATCGGAGGAACCAGGGTCAAAAGATTGATGCAACATCTTATTAGAGGTGTTTCGATTGCAAGTTACAGTCAAAATGAGTTCTCGACATTTTGCTGACTGAAAGTCCAGGAATCAGCCGTTCGGTTTAGTACTGATGGTCCGAAAACTCAGAGAACCACGCCAGTGCTCATGCAAGCCATATCTTTACATCTTGATATTGGAAAACAAGTCAAATCACTTGTTCCACTGAGCTTCTACAGTATAACTGTACTCATGGTCAGCCTTCTACACGAGGCTGAGTACATGCGGCCAAGCGGCGACGCTCTTGAGCTATCCCTCCGCCATTCCTAATTCGGAAAGCCGGCTCGACTCCATCGCGTTCCAGATACTAATGCGTTGAACCTTTCCACTTTTGCCATGAAATAAAACCTTGCCGTGGCCGCTGTTTATTTCATGGCAAAGGTGAGGTCCATGGCCACAAGTGAACGTCTAAAATCTTACGTGCTGGTCACTCACCAATTGGAAGTATAAATGAGATGGTGGGGCTCGGCGGACGTTCCTATGCCAAACGTTGTCATGACTGCCGAAGGCGCAAAATAAAGGTACGCTTCCTCATAAGTGCCTTTCGATTGAGAGACTCACGCTGCTTGGGCTCCACAGTGCGACGGCAAGCTACCATGTCGACGATGCACAGATAGCGGCATTGCCTGCAAGGGGTATGATCGAACGCTTGCGTTTGTTCACTTTGATGGAAAGTCGAAACAGAGTGAAGCCGAAAATTCTCAGGTGTCCTCATCACAGCAGAAGTCGAGTCAGGAAATTCCAACAGATCAGAACAAACTTGTAACATTAAAGCGCAAGTATGCTTCCAAGAATATCCTCATCCACAACCAGGAAATACTAGGCCCATGGAGTAAAACTCTGGGTGTCTCTCAATATAAAGCCGGGTCACTGGCTGTTCTTCAAGACCGCTACCTTCCTGATAGGGGCGTTGTCTCAGGAGGGGATGGACAAAGCCTTTGCGACAGCTGGATCGCAGAAGCATGTCGACTATCATATCTCAATGGATCCGATAGGCTCAGTGATACTCTTCTCGCTATGGCTCTGTCCCTGGTAGGGCAAGAAACGAACGACAGCGCGGTATATACTGCAAGCGTGCAACATTACTCCCGGGCCCTTAATGGCCTTCGTGTGGGGTTTGGAAGCGGTCATGTTGCAACCCTTGACCAACCAGAGGTTGATATTAGCTTAATCACATGCCTGTGTTGCAGCATGTACGAGGTGAGATGCATGCATATTGTGCAATATCGCCGCTAACTCGTATTAGATGATGGCCAACAAATCTTACTCCACCCAGTTCCAGCACCTCCAAGGCGTAGGAGCGATGCTCAACGCGCGTGGCGCTGGGAATCTGCAGTCGGCTGCCAGTAGAAGGACATTTTATGAATATCGAGCGATCCAACTGCCGGTATGTCTAACAACCCGCAGAGTATCATATCTGTGTCTTCCCGAATGGATTGACCCGCCATGGAAACCTCTGGAGCCAAACAGCTCGAGTCTTATGCAGACTTTGATAGATCTAGCCTTTCAATTACCGGTCCTTATGGAAACTTTCGATAAGACCCGGATTTCGATGCAGCTGAATACTTCAGATATTGAGAATAGTCAGCAAATTCTAAATGAGATCAAAAATAACACTCTTGGAATCGAGAATGCTATCGAAGCGTGGGATAGCAAGATTCACAGGGGCGACGAGAAATCAACGCTCTTCATTGAAAACTCCCCGGGAAGTTTGGAGTCGCTGAAAGATGAGACACCGGTCCCATATGCGACAACTTACACATTTCCCAGCTTCGAGATCGCAGCTGCTCTGATGTACAGCGAGATGGTCAAAATCTTCCTCTACCAGCTGATAATCGATCTTGCTACCTGCGCCCGAGGCTGCAGCATAGTTGGCTCTGATACATTTCCCGACATCAACATAGAGGAATACACAACGAAAGCCACTGAGTCCGCGGACAAAATTTGTCAGTCAGCCAATTACTTTCTGGAAACCCATAAGCGGATGATTGGGAGGATGGTCTTTTTGAATCCATTTGCGGCTGCTAAGTCACTGCTCAACGGCTTGAATAAGACCAGAACCGGTGACCCAGGAAAAGACGCCGTGCTGAAAATGAAGACCGAGTACTGTGAGGCTGTCAACTCTCGTTGCAAAGCCGAGGGGTTGCCGGTGTGGCATGGTATGAGGCTGAGTGCCGACAGCTTTTCTCGCCACAGAATTACTACTTCAAAAGTGTATTTTTGAGAGGATATCGTGGTCGAAGATGTAAAGATGATATGATCAGGGGGGTTCATCGCTTAAGAGACGTATTGAGCACACTCTGACAAATGACACAATTTGTTGGCTGGAGTAAAGACACTAAACGGGACTCCTGCATGATTATCAGCAGGGAAAAGGGCTCAAAGTTTCTCAGCAGTTTCGAGCCATATCGAATAGAAAGATAGAATCACCGCTATACTTGCGCACCTATATTTCTGAAACACGTCTTGTTTCAACCTATGCCCGCCACTCTGTCATACACCCAACTGAAGCCCGTAAGACAGCGGAAAGAGGGCGGAAGGAATGAGGAGTATCACGTGTAATGAAGCAATAAAGTTTCCTACTAAGCATGCAAGAACATGCTTCCCCACGATATCGTAGCACAATCAGAAGAAGCTATCCCCCACTAACATACGCAATCGTTATCTCTTCGTGTCGCTCTGTGCCCCCTTCCAGCCGCAGTCACATGCATCAGCCTCCAACTTCAGCAGAGAAACCAGCTCGTTCCAGACCCCTGTTGTGACGATAGTCGACGCCAAGCTTCGCGCCTCTTATCGTGTGAAAAGTCTGAGCCAATGACACCCACGTGCTGAGATTATACGTTGGGATATAAAGCTGGGCGCGGGTCCCTGGTTTTTTTTATCGTTATTTTTTTGGTATTTTTGGCAAGAGTTGTAGTGACAAATGTGTGTTCGGCGAAGCCGTCTGCTTTAGCCCTTGTCCCGCCCCAATATATTAAAATCGGCCGGCTAGAGTCAGGGACCCTCGGAGTCGGGAGAGTGAAGCATGGCTAGACACCACGCCCACGTGCACATCCAGGAGCTGGATTTGAGCAAATCGGGCCACACCAATAATACTATTGCGGAGCGGATGAATACTGTTCCTGGCTTTAAGACCAGTGCTGGTTAGTAGAGTGTCTTTTCTTCTTCTTTCTTCTATTCTAGAACTTCAAAGAATATATTTTTGTTGGAGTGGAGAGTGAAGAAGCTTTTCCTACATATTGAGGCGGAAGCTTGACTTCGGTATTGAGATTTGAGATTTTGTACTACCACGAGAAACACTCAGCCGCTCTCAATTTCGCGTTGCACAAGCCTCTTGCAGACAGTATGCCTGCTCCTATTCTCTCACACGAGCACTCTTCACTAAGATCAAAAGCTAATATATTATCTCTCAAACAGCGTTCTTCACCTTCCTCCGCGCAAACCTCGTCCTCCCAACCTCAACCCTAAACTCCACCTCTTCGACCCCCCTCCTTGACGCCTCGTCCTCACAAACCCTCCCACCGCTCTCCTTCCCAACCTCCAGCCTAGCCACAATGTCCACCGCCGACGATCTGCCTCCCCCCGCCGACCCCCTCGCCGACATCCCGCCCCTCACCACCACCACCTTGACCAGCGAATCCGACAAAATCGCCGCCCTGAAACTAATCGCCGATTCCGTCGCGCAGCAGCGCCAATACGCCTCTCGCGCCGTGATATTCCATCCCCTCACCATCGCAGTGTATATAGGCATAATGGCAATAACAACCCAATTCCTCTACAAAACGCGCGGCGACATCGGTCTCGTAGCCACAACGTGCGCAGGCGTAACCATGGTCTGCCTCGTCGCCATCCGCGGTATAACAGGCGGCTATCTGGAGCTCGCCGAGGCCATAAACTGGAAGTTCGCGGAAAACGAGGACGGGGAGCCGGATGTCATGATTGGAAGTCGGTTTGGGGAGGAGATTATTGGGGCGGTGGTGTTGAGGCTGGAGAGGAATGGGAAGAAGGGGAAGAGGAATGGGAAGAGTGGGGGGAAGGGGATTGTGAGGGCGTGGACGGTTAGGATTAGGTATCGCGGGAAGGGGGTTGGCACCGAGTTGTTGGAGGAGGCGGTTAGGGTTACAAGGAGGGAGTTGGGGGCAAGCGCGGAGATTGGCTTTGCGGCTGAGCATGCGAATAGTGGGATGGTTTTGCCGGAGCTGTTTAATGG
>Ga0247778_1000640_pt1 | contig 35310 bp, 34 predicted proteins | sample UWRJL049202B5_FD_179939 | JGI IMG/M metagenome (GOLD analysis project Ga0247778, IMG submission 179939) | Plant litter microbial communities from Arlington Agricultural Research Station in Wisconsin, United States - UWRJ-L049-202B-5 | ecosystem: Environmental > Terrestrial > Plant litter >...
ATTAATTATAAAAAAATTTTATTATTAATATATATTATTTATAAATATAATTTAAAAATTTATTAAATAACAAGATAATAATTATATAAATATAAAATTTGAAAATATTATATAAAAAATTAATTATAAATTTAATATTTTTTAATTTATAAATAATATTATATTATAATATTTATTATAATATAAACTTTATATTTAAAAAAAAAATTATTTTTTTATAAAAAAATATTAAAATAAAATAATTAAATATAAAATTAAATTACAACAAATTAAAATTATTTAAAATCAAAAAAAGTAAAAAATTTATTTAATATTATTAAAAATATTATTTATTCTAATTACGGAAATATAATTAATTAATTTTAATATTAAATATAAAATCGAAAAATCGAAAAATTATTAAATTATTAAAAAATGAATTAAATATTTATATTTAAAAAATATTTGAGAATTTATTAAATAAATTAATTATTTTAAAATATTTGAATTATATTGAAATGAGTTAAAAAATTATACAAAATTAAATCAAAAAAAATTTTTAATTCGAAAATAAAAAATTAATAAAAAAATCGATAAAAATTTTTAAATTATTATTTTTTTATAAATGTTGCGGCTACAGCCCACATAGTGTTGTGCCTCAGGCACTCTTAGGCACCTACTGTAGATAACCTCACTTTCTGCCCTTACGGCATTATCATCCTCTTATTATATTACATACACAGTATTTACTACATCAATAAATAAAATAATATATAAAATTTTTACGGATTTTTTAATAATTAAAATTATTATATTTATATTTCGTATAAATATATTTAGAATAATATTTGGAAAAATTAATTTTTAAAAAATAAATATAAAATAAATTATAATAAAAAAATATATTTATATTAAATAAATAAATTTTTTTTTTTTTGAATAATTTTTAATTAAAAAATAAAAAAAAATAAAAAATATATTTAAAATATAAAAATATATTAAATTAAAAAAAATAATATTACGAATAATATTTATATAATAAATATATTATAATATAAATAATTCGATTTTAAAATTCGACGATTTTATTATTATATAAAAAAATTAAAAAAAGATTTATAAAATATAAAAATTTTATATTTAATTTAAATAATATTTTAATATATTAATATTTTTATATTTATAATAATTATATTAATATTATAATTATTTCTTACAAAAGGTTTCAAATATAAACCCAGCGAACGTATTAAGATAATACGATAGTAATCGTTACAAGCCTCTAGTATAAATGCTCAGAAATTGCTCTCAAATCTTAGTCAAACCAAATCCCTAAATAGTATTAATGTATAGCAACCCTCGCGTGTAGTTCATATAATAGTAAACTAGGACGATAAGAGGCCTCGTTGTCATAAGATACTTAATATTATGAATACGTTTTAATATAAATAAAAGTTTAAAAAGCATGAATTTCAAGAATTAAGTAATTCTTAAAATTAACTATAATTATTTATATATTTAAAATAATAAACTAATAAACAACACGTGTTCGCCTTAGTGGATTACTGCTATTCATGCGCTATACCTAAAACTTTGTTAATTTCATCCACCTTTATATTTACCAATTCACGTTCAGGTAAGGTCACTATACGGATCAGTACCTCGAGTCGAAGCGACCCCGCACCTGCCGCAATCCTTAGGTAAATACGACGTAATTTCACTTATGTAATCATACACCAAGTCTTGTGGCTGTGCTCAACCCACGTGATAGCGCTTCATAAGCGATAAGGTTGCCGTAGAGAGGAATAGAGTGTCGGTATAGCAGCTACGTCGTGTAACTATAACTTTACACTATCGTCCAATAACCCGGTGACACATAAGCTCCCAATAATTTCTTACTGCACGAAGCCAAACCCCGCATCTCGAAATGTTGATATCTACCCGCTTTAGTATAACGAAGCTGCGTTCTGAATAACTTTATTTTGTTATTACTAATCCTTGCTGGAGGGCATCGTACTTTAATCAACGGGGAAATAAAGCCAAAAACAGGGGTTTACACGATCCAATGCCGCTTTAATATTTTGTGTACCAGCCATCTGTATCTATCACTGTTTGATATCTCTCTCTTATATTATATACAAATTCTTTAATTCTATTATAAATAATAGATTTCTAAATTTCTTATACTATCTCCCTTAATCTTTTATAGTTTTTATATATCTGAAAATAATGTTTTTAAATATAATCTTTCATATTATTCCAAATAATCTTAATAGGATTGAGGTTTAAGAAATAAAATAATTATTCAATAATCTTTAATTTTGTAATTTGAATAATAGATTTAATAAAAATAAAAATATATTTTTTAATATTATTTTGTTAGAATTGCAATTTTAGATATTATTATAAAATTTCATTTATTATAAGGATAATAATTTTATAATATGATTTTTTATTTATATTTTTTTAATTTTTTTTTTAAAATAAATTTTTATATCTACTATATTTCCTATTTATTGAGCTCCAAAATATTTATTTATATTTTTTTTGATATTATAATTATATATAATTTGGATATTTTTTCTTATCTTTTTTATAAATAACCCAAATACAAATATGCCCCCTAGATTATATTTATATTTTATTACTTCAAAAAATCTTATTTTATTGTTTATCTATCTAATTAATATATTCTTATACTTATTCTAATTTTTTTTTCCTATTCTCCTCAAATAAAAAATATTTTTTTTTAGAAACCCAACGTTTATATCCTTTTTTTTGAATATTGTTCTTATTATAGTTTCCCCACAGTCCCAACTAAATATTCCTAGAATAACTATTTATAATATTTCACGGTTTTTTTTAAATACTATTATTTATTAGATTAGTTTTTTTTTTTAAGAAATATTAAGTAATATTCTCCAGCTAATATGTTTTTTTTTCTGAAGGATAAGGTGGTATTAAATAATATAATAGATTTGATTATAAATATATCTAGTCTATAAATAGATTTAAAAATATATAAAATTAGTATTAAAAAAAAAATCTAAATATATAATTTTTTATCTTGAAAAAATTTTATTATTTTGGAAGATTATTTAAATATTAATATTTTGAATATTGATTTTATAATGTTGTAATAAGATTAAGGAAGCAAAAGTAGTATTGGATATCTTATATTTCATTGGGTAGAACCCCCTGCTAGCGTAGAAGATGCTAGGAGGCTTGGTGGGTTTATTGCCCAGACTACCAAGTATGTTCAAGGCTCTCCCGGTAGGGAAGCCTCTGCCAGGGCTTTACTACGTAGTAGACAGAAGGGGCTGAGACTCACGCCACGAAGTGGCAAATGCCTATGTCTTAAACTCTTAGATAAAATGCCACATCCGCATTCTGTTTTCAAAATTTAATTTATTCGAATGGTAGACTGGTCCCGTCACTTCGAAGTTCAAAATTCAGGAACTCATATTACCATGAGAGTAACACTCCCATCCAAACGCAAACGAGAGTCCATGGGTGACTCCGACTCGCCACCCGCCACCATTCCTCGTCTAGGCTGCAGTGCCAACGAATTCATCTGTTTGCGGTGCAAAAGCATCAACCTGGAGCGGATCTTTCGGAACAGTGTCAGTTCAAGTTACGGCAGCTATATCGTGACCCTTGGCCGAGCATCTTACCTTCTCGAATCAAATTGTTTGTTATGTCAGCTCTTCGCATCCATTACTCCATCGGATTTCGATCGAAATTCTTCGCCCAGAGATGACTTTTGTCACCTATACGCCTTCTCATCTAGTAGGATGTACGCAGGGTTAAACGGTCTGGCATTGAAGTCGTTTCAGGATTCCATTATGCTGGGAGTTACTCGTATACCCCCTCCAAGGCGTATGGACACATGGACGTGGCATCAGATGTCACAATCCTTGAAAGAAACAGGATATATCTGCCGTGTCGATGCTCTTGCTTCAGAAGAGTGGGATCCTGATGCTTCCACCTTCCAGGTCCGTTTGGTCCCACCAAAAGTCGACCTGAGACTGGCAAGGAAATGGCTAAACTACTGTATCAATCAACATACAAACCGATGTGTCCCACGGAACCCTTTGGCTGTACTTCCAGCACGCCTCATCGACTGTAAGAGCCGTTCAATTGTCAAAACGTCACCGCATTCCTCGTATCTGGCCCTATCATACGTCTGGGGACAGGATTCCTTGGAAACTGGAGCAAAACAACCCCAATTGGACGGCTCTACCCTTTCCAAGGTACCTTTAGTGGTTGAGGACAGTATGAAGGTCACTTTAGGTCTTGGCTTCAGATATCTCTGGGTAGATCAATATTGCATCAACCAGAACGACCCGGAGGAGCAACATCACGAAATCCAAAATATGGATAGTATATATGCAAATGCACAAGCCACAATTATCGCAGCGGCTGGTCAAGATGCCAATTTCGGTTTGCCAGGGGTTTCAAGTACCGCACGGAAGCCTCAAGCCTCGCTGAAACTTGACGGTAAAGTTCTAATTCGAACCATGCCGGACGCCAAGTAGATCCTCCAGAACACGAAGTGGGCAAAGCGCGGATGGACTTTTCAGGAAGGGGTTCTTTCCATCCGCCGAATTATTTTTACGGAAGAAATGATGCTCTTCCAGTGCCAAGGAATGCATTGTATTGAGTCCTTCTACTGGCCAATTACAGCGTTACACACCAAACATGGGCAAAGTTTCCGATCTAACGTTCCATATGGTCCATTAAATTACATGAGGCTGGGCCAGAATCCCTGGGAAATTATCAGATACATTGCGGACTACTCGTCGCGGCAGCTCACGTTTCCGTCTGACGCAGTCAATGCTTTCCAGGGGATACTGAACATCTTTGGACAAGCAAGGTACAATGTCATACATCTCTTCGGAGTGCCTCTTATGCCACCTTACGCAGAACTGAGACGGGGTCTATCGTTTGAGGCAAGGCCTTGGAGCGTAGTTCAACAGTTCATCATTGGACTCACGTGGTTTCACTTGACACCTAGCCACCGGCGTGATGGGTTCCCCAGTTGGTCTTGGGCCGGTTGGACTGGCGAAGTAGCCCAATGTTTCTCCTTCAAAAAGGGAACATTAGCCACAATATCAAGTGTTTCCATTGAATTGGAGAAAGTAGACGGAGCTTTGGTACCCCTTACCGATGCCAACTCATTAACGATAGTCTTAACAACGCCCCATTCTCTCTGCTGCACTTTACGAATCTCATCCATGGTATCTTCTTTCTCCATCGAGCCGTTGCCTGAACCGATGCCAATTGATGACCTGGACAGAGTCGACTCTGAGGCAATTCCACAGGAAAATGCCTGGGGTGTGAAGTTTGAGCTTAAATCTGGCTTGATAGCTTATAGTTTCTTCCACCTCGACAAAGAGGTGGAAAAAGAGAAGAGCCTCATCCGGCGATTGAAGGAGAAGAAGTGGGTTGGAATTCTCCTTGGTAATTTCCCGTTTGGCCAAGAAGGCGAAATACTCAACTACAAAATGCGATCGCATAATGTCGTTATCATTGATGAGGTTGGTGATCATATGGAACGAATCGGTATTTTCAACATGAACAACATCTGGGCCTACAAGTTTCTCGACCCCCCACCCAGCAGCAATGCATTTGACGAGGATGGAGCTTTGCGGTATATCACCGTTCATACAGATGGAAAGTTTATTAAGGGCTATTTTGCCTATGGGAGGACATGGAGGGATCTTGATGACGACGAAGTCAAAGAAGTGTGGAATAGACCCTGGAGATCGGAGACCATTCGGTTAAGCTGATTTTATGGTATTTGGCCACGGTCGAGTCAGACAGTAAAAACGAGCATGAAGATCTTTACTAAGAATTCTTGCGTATGTTAATTATTCATGCGCTTCGAGGGGAGCCGCTGTCTCACTTCACGGTCGACGAGCGCATGTCCTAGGCAGCATACAGAACAACCAAGCGACCCGAAGACAAATATACTCTCTGCCTGGAATTTTTGATATTTACACGGAAGCTATCTACGACGAGGGCGAGCATCATGCAACTCGGCGGCTTCTGAGGGAGCTCGAGAGGTATTTAGAAAAACACCAGCTAAGTGAGCTCTTCCGGGATGAACTGCAATTATTCTCCGCAAACAGTCAAAAACTCCCCTACTGAATCCGACGTGGATTGTGCCGTTCGAGCGGAACTCTCGCTTCACTGACCGTGAGCCTGAGCTGATTCGGCTCGAAGACATGCTGTTCAGCAGCATCGTATCACGAAGCTTGCGATCACCGGTCTTGGAGGTGTGGGAAGGACCCAGCCGGTCATCGAACTGCTGTACCGCGTCACCGACAAGCAAAAGCACTGCTCGATTTTCTGGATTTCGGCGGTCAACATGGAAAGCCTGCACCAATCTGACCTGGACGCTGCACAGCAGCTTGGCATAGCCAGGGCTGAAGACGAAAAGGCTGATGTGAAGGAACTGGTGCAGGCATATCTGAGCAAAGAAAGCACAGGTCAGTGGTTGTTGGTGTTCGACAACGCCGACGACCTGTGGATTGGTAGACGTTCCGGCGAATGGGGAAGATGCGGGTAGGAAAGTGCTTGATAAATCCTGATCTCGTCCACGCTCGCCAAGATACAAGCGCACTGCTTTCGCAGCTGACCTGCCTTCCGCTAGCCATTGTTCAGACAGCAATATCACTCGCAGACTATCTGTCGCTGCTGGCCGAATAGGAAGAGGAGGTGATTGATCTTCTCAGCGAGGAGTTTAAAGACGACGGGAGGTATCGCGACATCAAGAATCCGGTAGCCACAACATGGTTGATTTCGTTTTGAGAGACGCCGCTGCACTGGGCCTCTGAGAAAGGGCACGTCGAGGCCGTGCGGCTGCTGTTCGAGAACGGCACCGATATTGCGGTGGGCGACAGAGGAGAAGATTCTAACAGACTCACGCCGGTAGACTTAGTCTCTGAGAACAGCCACGCTGACATGTCCGAGTAATTCATTTCCTTTATACTTTCATAACTTTGATAAAGAGGGGCTTGGGGGAGCTGGTCTTTTTATATCAAAATGTTTCTACATGATTTCTGAACGTGCTAGATCTGGGAATCTAGAATATTCTAGCGGATTCGGTTTGCCTTCAAAATTTAGCTGTAAGCTAAATAAGTTAAACTTATTTCGAAGGCTTCGTGTGAGCCGCAGGCTAGCACCCATGTTTGATCATTTAGCCACGTACTACGCACATGGAGATGGGGATGGGGATTGGAACGACTGAATGGCGGATTGGAATGGCTGAGTGGCAACTCCGTGCAGAACGACATCGGTAAAAATGTTCGACCTGTCGTTCTTGGCAGCGACCGCAGCGACAACCCAGCGACAAACCAGCGACAGGAGCGACGGGAGCGACATCGCTTTCGATGCTGTAGGGTCGCTGGTATATTAATATTTTTAAAACGCCACTGCAACCACTGTTGTCACGTGCTTATACTAGCGTATTTTAATAATAATAATAATAGTTAATACGCTAGTATATGCATGTTAATAAGCCCGACCTCAGACCAAACTTTGCCTAAAACAGCTGAATTTAATATTAAATAATTTTTTTGTGGCATTTTTATAATATAAGAATTTTAGCAAGGTTTATAAAAAAGCTATATATTAATAAATATCTAATATATAAAACATTAATTTTTTCTTTAATATATATTGCCACAAATACTGTTATATTTTATTCAAAATATTATTATTTGTTCAATTTAAATCCAAATTAAATAATTTTAATAATATTATAATTTATTATTATATTATTATAAATTAGATTAAAAAATTTTATTAATATTTTTTTTATATTTTACATCGTCACAAATATTGTTATAAATACTATTATATTTTATTTAATATTTTATTATTTATTTAATTTTAATAATATTATAATTTATTATTAAATTAAAATAAATTGAATTAAAAACATATATTAATATTTTTTTATATTTATTTTATTTAAAATTTTATAATATTATTATAATATGCTAATATATTTTAGTAACATCAGCAACAAATCAGCGATAAGCTAGCGACATCAGCGACAAGTTGACTTTTCAGCGATATGTGAAAAATTTTACCAATAAAGACGCGTGGCTGCCTGTGGAACCTTCTAGAAGAACGCCACAATTCACGTGATATCTATAATAAAATACGACTAGCGTGGCTGTGAATACAATATTAGGTAAGGGCGATATATCCTTCCTCGTTTATTAAAATGTTTGGCATTTTGTGTATCTCCCATTTTTGTCCGGATAAATCTGGTAAGCAGGTTTTTTAATATTTTATATCTTTAAATCTTGGAGTTATATTTAAATTTAATAAAAGTTTTATATCACGATCTCGAATTCTAGAGATAAATTAATAATTATAATAATTTTTGACTTTTTTAATAAGATAATTAATAATAAAATTAAATTAGAATATTTTTTTGATTAAAAGTCATAGTTTTATAAAGAAATAATTAAAGAATAATAATAAATAGATTATAACTTTATATATTTATATAGTGGAGATTTGAGACCCCCGAACTATAAAGTTTTTTCGGGACATAGGGATGGACGTTAGTACGTAGGCATAGCTGCATAAACGCAAAAGTAGGTGATATATAAGAAGACTAAAGTTAGGGGGGTTGAATTAGGCTCCGAAAGGTCTCCCTAGTATCAATTGATATTTTTATTATATGAGATATCTTATATATAATTGTTTTTTTTCTTTTATTTAGTTTTTGTATCAAACGGGGTCAGAAAGGGCACTTTCTAAACACTGTATTTACAAGTGTTAAAATTGTAGACAAAGAAATAAAATTATTGCAATATAGTGGATGATCTGGTGATGGGCTTGATTATGTGATTTAGCTAGTTTCCTAAGATCTTGTATATAAATATAAAATCTCTCTTTTTATAGAAAGAATAATCAATATAAAATTCTTTTTCCTCATTATTAAATTCAAACTACTATTAGAAAAGATATGGTATACTCTTCTTATTATTTGGCCTTTTCAGCAATTTTAACACCACCACAAAATAACGATTAATAATTGCTGTAATCCAGTTATTAATAAATAGAAATAATTTTGTTTATAATTTATATTGATTTTTTAAAATACTTTTTTTTTCACTTTTATATTTCTTATTTTTAATAATCTTTTTATTTTTTAACATTTTAATTTTTTCCAGAAATTAATTATAAATTAAAAATAATATAAATATTACTTATAACCAAAATAATTTTGGTTATTATAAATTATTATAATATTTATTAATATAATAAATAAATTAATAAACGAATTTAGTAAATTCGGTTTTTATTATATTAATTCTTTGTATATTTTATATTATTAAGAATATTTATAAAAATATTTATTTAATTAATTAAATATATTTTTTATATTATTTCTTCTAGAATTAATATATTCTAAATTATTCTATTTTTGTTATTATTAAATATAATTAAATATTTGAAAGAAATAAAAATGTTTAATAATATAACGAATCCAATTAATATAAATTAAGAAAAAAGAATTATAAAGATATTATATATATTAAATATTTTATTAATTTATATATTTTTATATAAAAAATAAAAATCTCGTTATTAATAAAAAAAATTTATTTTATTTATTTTAAATATAATATAAGATTTAATCAAAAGATAATTAAAAATTAATAAGTAAATATATTCCGTTTTTATTATTTTTTATTAAAATAAAAGAATTATATATCAAAATATAATATTTGTTTTAATAATTCCAAATATTTTCATTTTAATCGAAGATTATATTAAATTCTTTTGATTTATTATAATTATATTTCAAAATTATATTAAACTTTTAATTGAAAATTAATAATTTAATCGATCAAATAATATATATTAATTTAATTTTTGAATTTTATAAATGTTATCGAATTTATTAAATTATTTTTATATATTATATTATATAAATAATTGTTTTATATTCGAATCTAATTTCGTTTAAAAGTCTTATTAATAATTCGATTATATTATATTTATATTTAATAAAATTATTAATTATTTTTTATTAAAATCAAAATTAATTTTATAATATTTTAATTTATTTGAAATATTAAAATGACTTGGGATTCAAGAGGGTGTAGGAACGCTAAAAATTCGGCTAAAACGACACTAATACTAAATAGCATTGTACGAGTTACATGCTATTTGATAGGAGGGATCCAAAATCTGCTTTAGTAGAAATCCTGCGAAGGAGCAAAAACGGATTCCTGGGTAAAATTTGATAAAAAAATTATAATCGGGATATATAGGGGGCCAAAATAGGTTTTATATTATAATATATAAATTGATTCAAAACATATTTAGGATATTCAAAATTTTATTCAAATTTTACTTAAATTTGTTCAAACTCTGCTCAAGTTTATTTAGGCTCTATTTAGACTTGCTCAGGCTTGCTTAGGCTTATTCAAGCTCTGTTCTGGCATATTCACCCTCAGCTTAGGTATACTCACCCTCAGTTCAGGTTAAAGCAGCAGTTGCTCGCGTCCGCAGACTAAAACGGAACCAGCGAACGGGAAAATTAATCCTGAGTCTACGGGTATCAAGCCATGTTCGAACTTCGCCCGTATTTTCCAATACAGTACAAAGCAAAAATTGACGTCCTTGTTCCAAATTTACCAACCAATCTAATTTGCATTCACAATCATTCATTCATTGCCTTGTATATTGACTGTATGCTCTTTATGATTGTTATAACTAATTAATCAAAGATTCAGAACACGCTGACGCAAATATAATGTTGGATAAAAGATTGGGTGCAGGGAAAGTTACCCGATTACAAATTGGTAACGCGTATGAGTAGATCACTATTGACGAATAATGAATTGTCAGAATCGCGGCACTCTTCTGGTGGGCAAAAAAAGCGGTACTAATTCTGAATATACCACGCCGAGTGGGACATTCAAAATAGGCAATAATTAGTACTGCTTTTTCTGTCCACTGCGAGGCATTGTAAAGTCCTCTTATAATTCTCGGTTATCAGGCTTCGTGTATTTTGAGACTTTTCAAGGTCTCTGTTTTCCTTGTTCAGTACAAATAACGACTGATTTCAAGATTATGAAGAAATTCTTGCGCGTGGGCACAGCTTATGAGATTGACTCAATTGTACCCTAATGACCAAAAGTTGAGTAGAATTTCTGTCTGTCAAACTACCAATGGAACTGAGACTAAAAATTATAATGTAACATTGGTGAACCGCAAGCGGGAGTCAGAGAGGGTTCCTTTTTATTACAGTAAACTTTTAAATTTCACGTTAGACTTATTCTAGTGGAAGCGTTATTCAGATATAAGATTGTTTCTCGGGGTATTTCTTTCCCTTGACATTTCAAATGACGAAAGAGCCTTGCAACCCAAACCCTCTATGTTGTCTTAATTTACTATGATTGCGATCACATTCATATTTGAGATCTTTAGTACAAACACAGTTTCAAAAGTCCCAAGTGAACATCGAGAAAAGAGAGACCAATAGGTGATCAATTGATTCCAGCCCTTGAAGCTTCACAAACTGTCAGTTAGTGAAAAGACCCCGAAAGCGTTCTGGAAATTAGAAGCATCAATTCACGCCTAAAAAGGATAATAACTTCAGTATTGCTTCAAAAGGTATCCTCCATTGAAGCATGGGATTCTTTAGTAGCATATTCAATGCTTCCTCTCACTTCAAATTCCCGCAAGCACGAAATACATGCCCCGACGATTGAAGCTGTCGAGTTAGCGCATACTTGGAAATGCAATCTATAGAATAGTGGGAATGGTTTGAGGGCCGAAAGATCTGTTAGTGGTGGTATCCAGCCAAAAGTAATGCCAGGAAGTTCGGGAAGCACCGGCTCTTGCAGTCTCGAATCAACAACACCAGCATCTGTTGGACTTCTCTTTTCACCATATTGATTATACTCAACCTTGGCAAATCTCTCCAACAAATCCAACATCCGCTCCCATCCAAGACTATCACACCATTCATTGTATTCGTCTGCCTTGTTTTTACCTAAATCTGCAGGATCAATATTCCATTGAAGAGTTAAACGAGCAGCAGCATCGCCTTCAATTCGTTCTCCATTGGGATCAATATATGAAGGTATAGCAACAGCGGCGAGAAAGTAGCTAGTATAACCATCCTGGGGAATTCTGTTATATTTTACGCCTACAAAAACGTCGGTGATGTTTGTGTTATGTCGGAGGCGTAGTTGGCGCGAGTTTCTATTAAACTTGTCGCGTAATAGCCAATCTCCATACTCAGTATTTTCTGGATCAGGTGTATGGACAACTCTTTCTAGTGGTCTTTGCAGGTAGTTCAGAAGCACACAGTTGAGACGGGTTTTGTTGTCGGCCGACTCCCTCGGAAGACGCATGTGTCTAGTCCCTTGCGGGCTTCCGGGTTCAGAAGATTCAGAAGCCATACTGTTCTTGTTTTTCTGTACTCTTTGGATATTGTCTCTGGGGATATCCGATGAAAGTTGTGTCGGCATTTATATCTAGCGGACTAAGAATTTATAGTCAGGTAGCCATTGTTGGCTTTGTATGCTCCTCAATATTGAATCATGTAAACAGATGTTTGATTAATCAAATGTGAAATTGCTCATTTTGTACGTCATGTCAAACCAACATAGTGACTGCGTAAATACTCCGCGCAGACAGCTAAATTACTGGTACCAGAGCATTTGCTTCTGCTTAACAGTGGATTCGGTAATTCTACAATGAATCCAACGTCGAATGTAATGGAAAGGCTAGCCTCATCCAGAACAAACTTCTATGACTAGTATTTGAGTTTCACTAACGATTCGTCTCTAATTAAGGTATATCCTGAATGAATTGAGGCTTGATGATAGATTGAGTTTCCAATTTGGTATTTCAAACGATCAAAAACTTTTTTAAGCAAACTTTTTAATTATGCCTGCTTCAGAAAGTGTTACAATTGAAATTCCCCGGGTCATTTAACGCAAACACATTCTCGGTAGCGGAGAGGGATATTATAGAGAACACCGCTTTTTCTAGTCTACATGGCATTCTACTTCCAATTAGAAGACCCTAATCAGATCCTTTCGTCGACTATCAGCCTACTACGTATGCTACATAAACGCTATCGTAGGGATACTCATCGTCGGAGTCCTCTCCCTCAGAAACCAATATTATCCCAACGGGTAGTGAGAGAGTTGAAATTCCTCGCCGCTCTGCTAATGCGCAGCTCGAACCTTACTTGGACACGAGTCTCGTCCCTGTTGCCAAGCTGAGCTTCACTAGAGATGAAGTAACATACAAAGCCTAAAAAAGCGTCTAGATCTTTGTCAAATGTCACCGACAGTTCAACACCATTTTCTTGGATTGTGGAAATGCGTCCTGAGGGAGTGAACACCGAGCCGTCGCTTGGAGCTGGCCATAGCGTCGGATCTTTCACTCTATTCAAAAGCAAAGAGGAAACCCTATTCATAGTACGACTTCTTTCCGCCCGGAATCTTCCATTATGAGGTTGGTAATTCGGCGGGTTCAATAAAAGATTGGCCATGTTGCGCTAATGAATACGTGAGTTTTAGAAATAGACCTAGTTCTAAGTATCTGGAGGAGTGCACAGAGAAGAAACTTGATTCCATATATACCATTCATATAGCTGGGGAGGTCTATGTGACTTAGGCCCGGTAATGAATGTCCTTGAGCTATGCTCTGTTGGTTTTGACTTGTCTCTCAACCCGAATGTTTATCTCTTGGTCGTTGACTTCATTGGATGATGACCAGAGAGCAATCACGGTTCAAACAGCACCATTACGAGGTAAACATAAATGAATGTGACAGACTATAAATTTAGCAAATCGTCATTGACGCTGGTGAAAATCATGCGCCAATATCGCAAACTTATGGAGGATCTCATGTCGAGCTTTCCTTCCCAAATATGAGAGGACGAATTCTTGAAGAACCTGGTGATCTTTGTATATAAGAACATAAAATTAACTGCTATCTGATACTATATAACAGGACAGTTTTTATGAATTGGATCCGTCAACGACTTCACCTTTCCCAGAGTTTAGGTACTGTAGCTATGTACTGACTTCAAAAGCTTACTTACAGGGCTCCAACCGCTGTAATCTTAGTGAATACTCGCTAAAGTTGAAGACCTCTTGGTAATAATTTCAGGGTATTGTGCACTTCCGGGTCATCCGGGCATATGCAGGAAGTCGGTGAGATTGCTTACCGTACCCCGCAATCCACCCCACCTCAATTCACAACTCTCACAACTCTTTTGATACTGCTCATCCTCACTTAGTCGACAGGACAACCTCCTAGGACTCTTCAAATCAACTTTCGAAGCAGCACGATGGGTGCCGTAAGCTCCTGTTTCAAACATAGTAGTGGCAAGGCACAGGATGGGATGCATCGGTCAAGCCCTGAGTCTCTGGCCTCAGAGGACGTCAAGATACACGAAGAACATATCAACGAGAAAACCTCGACATTTACAGTGCTAGTAACAGGAATGGGTGTAAGGCTTCCTCTTTGATTCGAATGCATTTAGATTCTCCCGGAGAATATGCTGTCGTATCTAACGCAGAACTTCACGTAGGCATTCCCCCGAAAACCAAGTCAGGGCCCAAATAATGGCCACTACTGTGAAAACGACAACACTTCACACCTAGTCACCACTGTTCTTCCCTCGAGTCTCCCCCCTTTCTCCAAATACAACTCTACACCTCTTAGCATTAAAATTTTAAACCCAACAGCACCCTCGGGCCACGCAGTCAAAAACCAGTACAAACTTATTCGACCTTACTGTGCAGATTTATGGAAGACCCACGGAAATTCCGTTGATTTAATCCTTCATCTAGGAATGGCCAATGGTTGGGAGTGGTATACCATCGAAAGGAGTGCTTGGAAGGAAGGAACTGTTAAACCTGTTGATCGCGGAGATGGAAAGGAGGATGGCGAGGCAATAGAGTACTACATGGTACCCGATGATATCGGAGAGACCAAGAACGACCTCAAAGAACCCTGTCCATGGGATGATGATATACCAAAACAATTATTTGCAGGACCGGGGATTGACGTTGACGGACTGGCCAAGAACGTACAGCGCGCTCTGAATGCGAGGATGGGGGTTGAAGGTGAAGGTGAAGATGAGATTGAGGTTCGGCCTCATTCAGATGCGGGGAATTATCTCTGCGGGTTCATTTCTTACGAGAGTTTTGCTCAGGCACTTTCCAAAAAGTACTCTGCCAAAACTTTATTTTGCCATGTGCCTGGTTGGAAGGATGAGGACAGGCTGAAAATTGGGAGAGATTTCGTTTGCACGTTGATTGCTGAGATTGCTGCTGCACAAAATGGGTCTTTCACCTAGTTACAATTTATCAGACTGGTCTCTGATTGACCACCAATCGATCGTCAATTACAAAATGTTTGACGTAGGGCATTGTCCCTAAAACCCTGGAACAATTTGTCTGCCCCACCGCCTGACTTTCAATCAGTCTGGTTCGTTCCAGTTGATTGCTCTAATACATCTTGGCTCCCGCAAGTTTGAGTAGTTGATCAGTCATCTCGGGCATCTCCAACGGTCGGTCTCTATCACGAGGATCTCTCGTTCCATCTTCGAGGAATACGTGTGTAGGTCGAGCCCGAATATGCTCATGAGGCCAATGAGTTGTGCCGTTGTAGTCCTCGAAGACCTTCTTCTTGAGTGCCAATTGCTCGGGAGAAGCCCAACTGGCCGGCGTGTAGGCAGCGTAAATGATTGTTCTGATTTGGTTGCTTTTCTCGCTGGGTTCCGAACCGTAATGAATCAGTCGACTATCCCATATGATGAGGTCGCCGACCTCAGCACACACTTTGTGAGGCTCGCATCCTCGCGCCTTGAACCAGTCGAGCTGTTCAGGTTGAAATAAGTAATAATCTTTCATTGGAAGCCATGATGACCTTTCGGTGGTTGTGTCGAAGAATTCGTCGTTGAACTTGTGCGATCCTGGGTATACAACCAAGCCGCCATCTTCAGGGCCGGAAGGAGATAGATTGATAATTCCTTGGACGCAATGAATACCACGGCGCATCGGACTTTGATCTATATGCTCCCAAGCGGGTTTTCTCGGCTTGTCTTTTCGATTCGGGAAAGTCATATTGAGACTGTCGAAACTGACGAGAAGCTCATTCGTGTTCCACAACTTAGAAAACGCATCTAAGACTCCGGGCTCTTGTCGAGCATCCCACATAAACTTCTCATGTATTACGCAGTAGGAGTGAAAAGTATTTATGTCATTCTGGCTTGGGAGATTTTTCCTAACCCAGGTTTCAGGGTTATTGAAATCGAGTTCTGTGGGAAACGACTTCATCCACTCGTAGGCTTTTTCTTGATACTTGAGGGCACGATCGTGAGGAACTGCGCCTTTGATCACAACAAAACCATTCTTTTCGAATTCAGTTCTGAAATCGTCGTAACTTGAACTGCTCAATCAGTCAGCTTCGGAGACTCCTGGCAGTGCGTCCTTTGGATAAGGATCGCAGAGCGATGTATTTTTGATCACTCACTTAAGAAAATCTGGCACCGGGGAAGTCATAATTTGAGGTTCTTTGATGTCTGTCTGAATGATCTTCTTGTCGACGGGGTTGGCCGAGGTCTCAGGCTCTAGAGAAACAGCGCTCGGGGCCATTTTGAAGTAGTTTTGAAACAATAGATGAGTACCCGAAAGAGAATGTGCAATGATTCTGACTGAATATAAAGTATTTCCAAACTTCAGTCAGCTCAATTCAGTCTTTGTTTGGTTGTGGCCTGATGTGATGCCAAGGACACTGCCCCTTCAATATGTCTCAGCTGTACCCCACTCTTGCCTGCACTCATCATCTGGATTGGGCGGCAAGATCCACATTCAAAGATTCCCCCACTTCATTACTGGACAGAGCTACACTTCGTGAATTCGCCACTCCAAGTTGCCGAAGATTGGCTGTTTTTTTATGCACATGCCTGATTGCAGCCTCACTCTGAGCACATATCTTTTTCTCAGTAAGGCTGAGTTGGAAGCAGAGCGGGTGGCAGAGCAGGCGGCAGAGTTTGATTTCAATCCAGTAGGAATTATTTTAAGCAACCTTGTAGACAAAAAAAGCGGCACTAATTCTGAATGTGTCACGCCGAGTGGGACATTCAAAATGGGCAATAATTAGTGCCACTTTTTCTGTCCATCGCGAGGCAATATTGACCAAATCATTTGATAGATCAGAAAGTTCAGTGCTACCCAGTACTGCCTAGTATCAATAACTTACTGCGCCCTCTCATAATCATCGTGCTTGTTGACCAACCTTGCAGGTCAATTTTTGCCCCTAACCGTTCGCTCTCCCATAACCTCCAACGCTGGAAGTGCTTGTGCTCATTCGCAAGTCATAGTGCATACAAGCGTTCTGAAGACACTTTCATAAATTTTACAAATCACCCAATAATCAGCTGCCTCTTCCTGACGGATATAATCAAACCATCATCGACAATAGCTGAGCAGCCAAACAACGAGCTTTTCTCTACTATCCTCCAGCAATTATCTCTGTTACCTTCCACTGGTTCCAAAAACCAGAGTCTTTCATATATATTATACTCAGGGCCAGCAAGGACCACTGGTATCACAATGGCCGGCGCTTGGCACGGTTTGCACACACCTCGCTGCCCCTTCGCACCTGTAGCAATCGAGGCATCAGCTGATTCGTCGGAGTTGTAATGCGCAAAAATGAAGTTCACAAGCTTTTTTCGGAACTGTATCTCGTCATCTTCCGAATTGAGCCGTTCAGGCGCGCCGTCGGTGAGAATTTTCATGATTTCTTCGAGCTCCGCATACGCCGCTGCTGCATCTTCCAAAGATGAGAGCGTATAACGATCGATTGCACCTTCTGTAGAGCTGAGTATCTCCCAGGCTTGCACCATCCAGTCCAGTCCGCAATCAAGAGCCACCGCAAGGCCCCCGATGAAACTTCGAATGTTGGTACCTCTCCTGTGGTGTAGAACAAACATGCCTTTCTGTTCTAAGAATTGGTGTAGCTTAGTGGCACAATCTAGAGACTCTTTTGTTGGAGACCTCAGACTATGTTTTTGTAAGAAGTAGAGGTCCAGGACTAGCTCCCTTGGATTGACCGAGAAGTGTGGAGCAGAATTGAGGGCCATGTTAGCCGCTTGTATTCGATAGAAACACACCGGCCATTGCATCCACGAAGAGACCTCGGACTTTTCGCCGAGTCTCAGCTTCTTTCCGCGAGTGCATAAGACTGTCGCGTCTCCGGCAGCTAAGGCAAGCATCGAGTAGATAGCACACACTCATCAGCTGTTAGCAGCTTGCCTTTGAAGTAAACGTTAAGACCACATATGTTGAACGCAACCGACAATTTATCCTGGGTGACTGTGGCACTCAAGGAAAAGACCATAGAAATCAGTTGCATCAAAGGCGGCAGCGGTATTGTGAGACCAGCTTCTGCCGCAAATTCGCGCCTTCCGCTCGGGATACTCCATCTGAAGAGCTGTCCTTCAACGTTGTTCGTTAAGTCCCAAAGCTTTCGGTACCAGACAGGATCGTCGCAACATTCCAAAGCGCGTTGAAGACACTGCCCTAACTGGTCTAGAGATGAAGCAATACTGTTTTCGCCCGTTTCGAAGTTGATGATAATTCTTGAATTCGACCCCACGTGGTGTTCGTGGATACACCAAACGCGAGAAAACCAACGCGCCGAGAAGATCTTCACGAGCAGAGCAGGCATGGAAGCTTTACCCTCTTCAGATGGCTTCCAGTTATCGTCATCTTCCCATTCGTCTGTATATCTATCCCATATTTCAAGTTCTTCACCATTGAAAACTATGTCCTCAAGCACAGTCAGGACCATTCGCGCGCTTTTGTAGAGAATGTCCATGGAAGCAACGGCAACTTGCTTCTCTGCGTCGTCGTTTTGGTTGATACAAAGCTGGTCGATCCATAATCCCTCCTCTTCTGAGCTGCGAATAGTGCTCAGAGCAACAAACATTTTCTTGGAGACCGGGGTCGGAAGTGTAGCTCCCCCAACGTGCATTGTGGTTAGCTCAAGTCCGTCTGCTAGCTCCCAATAGGGATTGTGCCAGCAATAGCTCAATGCAATAAAGGATTTAAAGGTGAACGGCGACGATGTTGGCGTGAGGTAGGAAGCTTCTCCCTGTCGTCCCATCCGCAGAAGGCGTAGTGGTGCCTCTGGTACCGCATTGCTTTTCAGTTCGAAGTCGCAGCCTACTGTTGGGTCAAGTTCAGAGATCTTTTCAATCAATGTCTCAGATTCAGAGCGTTCTTGTGATGTTTGTAATGCCCCTCTAAACAGCCAAGTCTTGTTCTCTTTGCTGACAGTAACTACTTCTAGGTGATACCCTTGATCACAAAGTTCTTCATAATGATCGTCGGACCCCTGTTCAGAACACTCTTGCGAACACCATAATGGATTATGACAGTGATAGCAACTGATTATCATATCACTGATCTGTCCGCATGTAACACATCGTCTCATGAGCTCGTACTCGGTGTGATCTGTTTGTCAATTGTTGGCACAACTCGTATGTAGCCCCGCGAGGTCGCGAAGAACCCACCTTGATTTGAGTTCTCATCAGCTCGTCGATGATCGTTCTCATCATCACTTGAAGTTTGAGATCTGGTATCCATGGTGGTAGAATTCATGAAACTCCGCAGGTTGCATGTTTTCCGGTGTTCGCTGCCTTATAAGATCTGATTGTTCGGTCGCAGTGTGGCGCTGTGGGAACTTCGCTATTCTTTTCCTCTTTCGAACCACCCAAAAATGCCACAAGCCACGCTGCAACTTGGCAAGCCAAGGCAGACTCTTCTCGCCTTGATCGTGGCGGATGACCGTTTTATGGTGGACAAGTTTGTGAGGCGGAAAATATCCATATGAGCTAAATTTTCTAAAGATTACGAGTAAGTGGCGCGACAAGGCTTTGGTTGTCTGACAATGAAAGACGGTGCGTTCCGATGCTTACTCGATCACTCTGGGGTAACAAAGGCTCGAGGAAGGAGCAAGCTTCTAGCAACCCCATATCAAAAGCTCCAGGCCAAAGCATCCCCGATTTGACGAGGAAGAAGCGACCTCGCAAGATATGACTCTCGAAGCGCTTGCGAAAACCAAGCCTTGGAATTAAGAATTTGTAAGCGCGGTTTAGATGAAGCCGGAAAGGTATTGTACGCCCTCTCACTTGAGCATTCGTCAGGATGGGCAATATTTCAATTGCTGACGTTCCTCACTAAGAAAACTTTCTGGCCTTTGGACCTGGAACTGATGTGGTATATTGACCCCGCTTACAGGTATAAAATAGGGGTTTGCTACCACGCCCCTGAGGAACCAAAAATCGCATTGCTCGCTCGCTACAAAAAGGACTATTAGTGTAATCTATCTACGTCCCTGGGTCGAGTCCAGCCTACCAGGCCGACCAGCCGAGTCCATCTATAAGCACGCTCCGCGCCGGCTGAAAACCCATCAAATGATATCGCAGTTCATGATCAACAACATCCGCCTCTCCTTCTCCTCGTTCCGCCACTCAACGTAAATACCTCTTCCCACTCCCTCACACCGCCCCCGCCAAATCCCCACCCCTTCTTCCCTTTCCTCCGCCGTGGACCGCGCTCGTCGACAGTCATCCCACTCTTAACGCTCGCTCCATCTTCACCTCCCCAGCCTCCATCTCCGTACTGGATCCCGCTCATAGGATCGTCTGGGTCTATCTCTCCAAGCTCGATTTTCGTGAGAATCATTCTTGCCAGCCTGTTGAATACTTCCTCCACATTCTCTCCACTCAACGCCGATACCTCTACTGATACAGGGACGTTATTCGAACTCGCCCATTTACTGGCCTCTTCTGCAGTGACTTCCCTCCCATCTGGCGCTACCGTAGCTTTTAATTGTGTTCCTAATCCAAGCCCTACACTTGTGCTCGAGTTTACGCTTCCTGCGCCTGTGAAAGGGAAGCTCGAACCCTTAGAGCTGACACTTGAGGGTGTGGCGGCCGAGACATCGATCAGATTTTCCGTTTCTGCGAGGTCGAGTTTATTGCCGACGAGTATGCATGTTAGATTTGGGCTTGCGAGAGCGCGTGCGTCGTTCATGAAGGATGGGAGAGCTGTGAAGGTCGAGTGAGAAGTTATGTCGTAGGCTAGGATTGCGCCGGCAGCGCCGCGGTAGTAGGAGCGGGAGACTGAGCGGAAACGTTCTGTGCCTGCTGTATCCCAGAGCTATTTCACACAAATCAGTACATAATTCAAGGTCATGGGCTGGGAAGGTGGGGGAAGTACCTGAAGCTTTATCCTTTTCCTCCTATTCCCCGTCCCAACTTTAATGATTTTACTCGCAAATTCCACGCCGATAGTCTGCGAACTTATGACCCTCCATTCGTTCTTAACAAATCGATGCAGCAGACATGATCTGTGTTTCGTCAGCTTTGTTATAATATAACTTTGCGGATAGATCCGCCAACTTACTTCCCGCTCCCACTGGGTCCCAATAATATGATCTTCGCAAGATAGTCGTACATGCTCCCCAACTCCTGTCCCATTATTAGCCTCTCTCGTCTGTATCTCGAGTTTACAAACAAACCTGGTTGCCCGCTGTCCCCGCGCTCTCCTCGCTCGCAGCGCTCGAGCGCCTAGGCCGCACCATCTTGTCTTCTTGTATCCTTCCTCTCGCGTGTATCGGCCAAGGCGCTTGGTAGTCGAGCCGGATTTCGTGCTTTGTAAATGTTGGTTGTATTTTGGTTCCCTGTTTATCTAGGTTGATGCGCGACGTCGTTGTCTTATCACGACGGCGTTTTGGATCCGAATCACCGATCACTTGGCCGCTTTTGGAATGGTGGCTGACAGGGGCTGGACCTCGGTTTCATTTACAAGGAGGGCTGACATGATTCCCTACTTCTTCATAATCATCAATAGATTGGATCAAAATGAAGATTGAAGGAAGAACATTCATAGTTTCCGGAGGGTAAGTCTCTAATGTACTGTAGTAGGATTTTCATTAATGTAAAAACAGGGCTTCTGGTTTGGGACGAGCATGTGTAGATGACATTTGTCGCCGAGGTGGATATGCGGCTATCTTGGATATGAATGAGGAGCTTGCTGCTGAAGCTGTAAAGGAAATTGGAGGCGGAAAAGCAAAGTTCTTCGAGGCAAATGTCTTGGAGACAGAGAGCATCGCTTCTGCTGTCAAGGGAGCTTTGGCTTGGGTGAAAGAGACGGGGAAGGAGGTTGGCGGGGTTATTGCTGCTGCAGGAGTTTCTACTCCGGCTAAGGTTGGTCGAATTTTCAGTCTGCTAATTCTGCATTTGAATTTTTGAGGATAGTGGATGGGATCTGAGAATTTTGGTTGTTTGCTATGTTGTGTTTGGATTTCTTGGTCGTCTCAACTCGAGTGAGTGGGAGAACAGCGACTCTATTCTACAATGTGCCTACTTGAAAAGTATTCTAATCTGCGCGCTTTTGAGAGGGGAAACGATATGCTATAGCTGCTGGCTTGGGTCTATCTAAGACTATTCTAAGGGCCGGGCGGACTTCGAAATGTCGAAGCCCTTGTCACGTTCCTACCTTTCATCCTACCAAGCGCTTATACGTTCCAATTCGTCTGTCATCAAATATCTAACAACGCCCAGATCATTGACCGCAACCTAAACCCCTTCTCCCTCGACGACTTCGACTTCGTAATGAACGTCAACGTCCGCGGCACAATCGACCTAATCCGCCAAGTCCTCCCGCACATGGCAGCCACCACACCCGTCGACAAAGACGGCGAGCGCGGCATCATAGTCATGGTCTCTTCCTCCGCCGCATTCGACGGTCAGCCTGGCCAAGTCGCGTACTCGGCTTCCAAGGGAGCCATTCGCTCGTTGACTTTGCCGTTGACGAGGGATCTTGCGCGGTATGGTATCAGAGTTGTGACGGTGGCTCCTAGTATTTTTGATTCAAGGATGACAGCTATGATGAGCGAGAAGGTGCGCGCCAGCTTGACGAGGGTTATGGAGTTTCCTTGTGAGTTGTTTCTTCCCCTTCCTCCTTTATGTTGTCCGAGAGTGGAAGCTAAGTCGAAAAAGTGCGTCCCGGCCAACCACACGAGTTCGCACAGCTCGTCACTCAGAGTATCGAGAACATAATGTTGAATGGCGTGGTGTTGAGGTTGGACGGTGGGATGAGAATGCCTAGTAAGATGTGAGGAGTGGTACTCGCTGTTCGTATTCTTGTCGACTAAGTAATTGCTTTTGTGGTAATCCATGTGTATGCTTCCATTTTGAACTCACCGCCTCGTCTGCTCTCGTAATAGATCTCCGTAGCCCTGGTATCAAGAGGATGTCCACCTCGCTGCCTTACCTTCCGTCGTCGCACAAAGAGTATATGTTCCGCCTCCGGTCGCTGCCTTGACTTGTCAAATCATGCTGCCGGCTGTTATCGTGAAGTGAGTGATGAATCATCTGCGGTGTGGTGTGGCGTGGCCTCTCGGAGATAGGAACAGCCGTATAGTGACTTACTCACAGAGCTGATGAGCTGTAACGATAGCCCTGTTGGCCGTTATATACCACTGCAGATACCGAGCAAGTTTTGTGCCACATCTCGGGCATTTCCCCGCAATGGATAGATGGAAGTCATGGGGGTTTAATGGCGAGAATACGATGGCGTATAGTATCAGTTTCCACTCACATCTCCATGCTGCGGGACTCCTCGGTACCTCAACGGCCAACTCCACGGAATGTATCGTTCTATTTCCTTCCAGATAATATCATCCCGTCTATAGAAATAGTCCCGCTGTGGTGGGGTGGAATCGGATGGATTGTGGGGTGGTATTCCGAGGCGGCGATGGCACGTGGTAAGAACGTTGTTTCAATTTGACATCCTTCAAGCGTTTAAGACGTCTTGGTGGTTGCTGGAGATCTTACTCTTTCAGTCAAAGTCTTCAGTGACCTACCATTATCTAAAAACTTTGTTTCGGTTCTGTCACGAGGTGTAAATGGGAGATTTGAGGGAGCACGGGAGGGGGATGAGCTGAAGTGCAGCGATCATCGCGTCCTGAGCAAAGGAGTTCCATCCGCTTCTTTTGCGTCAAGAGTATATGTAACGTATGACAAAGAGACGACCGCTTCTACAAGCTCTTTGGAATAAAAGTCGGTGAGAGAAGTCAGGCGTGCCAGATAGTATCAGCAGAATTTAGAAGAGAAAGTAAGCAGCACGCAAGGGATGCTGCGCTTTGACAAAATCTTGCATAATACTCTGCAAGTAAAGTTGCAACACATTGCGAGATGTTGATGGCATTCGGTAGGAATTAGGAGTACTTCCCCATAGTATCTTTAATATGCGATGCAGGCTGGTCCCAATTCGTGGGGGTCCAAGCCACCACGTGGAAGATGGATGGTAAGGAATTAATTGTTCATCTTATAGGACTTGGGCGCATCTTCTGGTAGCGTATTTCCATCATTCCGTGAAGGGGGTATAGCAGTAATGAGTTAAGAGCGGGAGTGCCAACGCAACAAGTGAGCTTCCAAGTCAACCTCGATGGAGTATATTGCACTGCTCACGTGGAGTGGTCATTGATACTAGAAATGGATTATAAAAGTGCATACAAGCTGACAGAGACGGGAAGATGAGGAGAAGGTGACATCGTGAGAGTCTAGTCAACAGAAAGCTTTGAGAACATCACGTGGGGTCAGGCTGCTGTATATAGAACAGTCCTAAAGTTTCCCACTTCTTGAAAATTGTGGTAACAACTATGATATGCAGAGAAGACTTTGGAGGCAAGGGCTAGATTATACTTCTCAGCCTTCATCTTCACGTGGGCACCAGGCCAAGCACAAAACACGCACGAACTCCTTCCGTTCAAAAAACGAACAAATGCAGAACAAACTTATATAAATCCACGAATGAAATGCACGTCTCCCAATGTGTCAGCCTCGAGATTTAGCCTGGTACGTAGATGGTGGTTGAGGACGGCTTCGTGAGTGGACATACAGATTTTATCGGGCGGTTTCAAATTAAAACTCGCCTTCATTCAGCCTGCTTGACAAGGATGGATCAGATGATTTTGTTGCAATCTCTGTCATTGTTTGGCTTTGCCAATGGTGTCCAAACTACCAGATGAAGCGGGGTATATGTTTTTGCGGACAATTTATTGTGCTCATGTATGATTTTGCAGGAGTTCATGCAACAAAACCTCGCAATCTGAGGAGGAGAAACGTATCGTATCCCTGAACCGTCTTCAAGCCATGCAAGATAATGAAGCCTACCAATTTATCTTGAAGGCAGATCATAGATTCGTGGAAACAGAGTCCTGTCGAGCGTGCATATTTACATGCATATTATAGCGGTATATTGCTCGCGCCCAGCTACAACATTCGCTCGACCAGGCTGCTGGCATCTGGAATTGCGTTCGGGGGGAATGTTTGAGGTGCCTCTGTAGCGAATCATGCAGGCAGCACAGCAGGAGAGGCAGTTTAGTCCTCACTTGTTGGACGAATTGGGCACACACGACGGAGAAATATAAGGTGCTATCAGCCTTCTTCGGGAGAAATATGGCCCAAAAGATCGAAATGTAGACGCGGTGTGGGTGCAGATGACAGATTGGGAGAGTCGCGCCCGATTGCACCGGTAGAGGAAGGTCATAACCCTGTCCCGATCACTGAACGGTTGGTACAGAGCAGACCCGGGGAACAACATCCCGGGTCCTAGAGCAATTTCATCCTCATTTTCTAGAAGAAAAGCTGGTAGTAAATGTCACTGCATCTCAGTTGGTGCGCGTCTTCCCTGTTTGAGGTGCGGAGCGACTGCTTCCGTTATCGAGCCAACACTTGGGGGCACCTCTTGAATATTCCGCAAGGATTTCTCGTATGGATAGATATGGATTGCCGAGCGAAAAACTTCGGCTTGGTGGAGCCGTTAAGCCCTAGTGGACGGCAGCCTTCCAAGCCGAAGTTCAAAGACGATGAGGTTGGAGATGGAAAGCTTCAAAATGTCGAGAGCCATCTGTGAAGTTTGCGAAGGAGCTGCCCCAAGCTTCCTGCCTGATGCACGACGTAACCGGGCTATCTCCAGGGGCAAGCCACACCAGTTGCTGGAACCCCTCAGGCGTTCGCTAGCGATCCACGGTGCGTGATGGCGGCCCCTGCCCCTCTTCCGATCCGATCGAGTAGAGGCTGCAGGTACGGCGACGCCCTGGTCAGCATTGCATGTCATACAACCGTTGCTTGAAACGACGAGTGCCATTCTTTTGAGGTTCTCGAGAATCCTAGGCGTATTTATGATTCGATGTAACTTATTAGATATTAGTTTGATGTGTTGAAGTAGAGTGAGAACACCCCACCATAGATTTGGCAAGGGGCCCCGCGTGCCTTCCCGCCGCACGGCCCCTGCCATCAGCGGCTTATCGCCAATCCAGTCGGAAAATTGGACGAAGCCATCATCACTTCTCACCGATTTTACGGGAGACTGCAGTTCTGCAAGCCTTAACGATTCGAGCTTCCAATTGCCCCGCCACATACAATCAGAGTTGGTGGCCGTGCCACCTAGCAACGTCCCTCTAGGCTTCAGCTGCGAGCTCGAGTTCTTCCGACTGAACTTGGTCGTCACGAACTTTCCTCCTCCTCACATCCCTACTCGGAGACTTGCCGCACGATGTATGGAAGCTGTCTCCCTAGCGGGTCCAAGCCTGACACCAACCGCCGCATCACTACACCGTAAATCTAGCTGATCCCTGCAAACCCCTTCCCGAGGAGCACTTGACAAAGCTTGCTCTTGGCCTGGCTTCCAACAACGGAATGAGGACCCCGCATCTAGAAAAATACCCCCATTCTAGAGCTTCTATCAAACCCCACGCCGTCCACATCAAATTTTGTATATCCCGCAGCTTTCGAAACCTTGATAGCTGCTGTGGCAAGGGCATAACCATGATAATCGTCGATCAAAGTTGAAATACCTTGTTTATACCTCTCGCAGCCTTTCCAACCCCCTATCTCTCTGCCGCCTTCCCACCTCGCAAAGTGTATAAATACACCTTCAGAATGCGTACAGAGCATCCCCTTTCGAGAACACCTTCTCAACAAGACGAAAGTCTCTCGGACAAGATGTCGCGACATACTGCCATCGCCATCAACAAGCATTGGTCCTTCAAGCAAGCGGACAAGGAAAGCTCAAAGTTCCTTCCTGTTGCACAGTTCCCAACCAATGTCCACTTAGACCTAATAGCCAACAATGTCATCGCCGACCCTTTCATGGGAAAGAACGAGAACGATGTCCAGTGGATCGGCGAGGTTCCGTGGGTCTACAAGGCAACCTTCCCTTCGCCCATTCTTTCATCCTCTGAGAGAAGGATCGTCAAAGCAGTGCTTGCCTTCGATGGCTTAGACACTTTTGCAACCGTTGTCTTGAACGGCAAAGAGATCTTGAAGACAGAAAATATGTTCATCCCAGAACGAGTGGACGTCACAACATATTTGAAAAAGGAAGGAAACAATGAGTTGATTATTATATTCGAGAGTGCATACCTCAAAGGCTGCGCTCTTGTGGAGAAGTATCCAGACCATCATTGGGGATGCTGGAATGGAGATAGCTCCAGGTTAGCGGTGCGAAAGGCACAATACCACTGGGTATGCCCCTGCTTTCTCATACGCATAAGCTTTTGCTGACATCGACAGGGGTGGGATTGGGGACCAACCCTCATGACTTGCGGGCCATGGAGACCTATCAACCTCGAAATCTATTCATCACGAATATCAGATCTCTACTTCACTACCAACGTCCACAAGTCTCTCAAGTCAGCGGAGTTTGTGGCTAAAGCGGACGTTGAAGGCGAAGCTTCAGAAGTCAGATTCGACATCTCTCTGGACGGAAAAAAGGTTACCTCGAAGACCGTCAAAGCGTCCCGAGGTCATGCATCTCATACCTTCACCATTCAAGATCCGTCACTGTGGTACCCCATCCGCTATGGAAAACAGCCTCTATACACAATCACTGCAGTACTCATTCAAAAGGACTCTGAGCTCCACACAACCAAGAAGAAATTTGGTTTGAGGAGGGCAGAATTGGTCCAGCGACCGATGACAGGTCAACCCGGCACAACATTCTTCTTTCAAATCAACAACATTCCAGTGTTTTGCGGAGGCAGTGATTGGATTCCCGCCGATAACTTCATCCCTCGAATCAGCGCAGAGAAGTATTATGACTGGGTAAAATTGGTAGCAGATGGCAGCCAGTTCATGATTCGAGTATGGGGTGGTGGTATCTTTGAAGAGCAGCCATTCTATGATGCCTGTGACGAGCTCGGTATCCTTGTTTGGCAAGACTTCATGTTTGGTTGTGGAAACTATCCCGCCTTCCCAGAATATCTCGAATCTGTGAAGAAAGAGGCTGAAGAGAATGTAAAACTTCTCCGCCACCATCCTTCCATCGTTATCTGGGCCGGCAATAATGAGGACTACCAATACCAAGAAAGCGAAAATTTGACATACGAGCCAGAGAACAAGGATCCCGAAAGCTGGCTCAAAACTGACTTCCCAGCCAGATATATCTACGAGAAGATTCTCGCTGACGCTTGCGAAGAGCTGATTCCGGATACCTACTACCACTTTGGCAGTCCTTGGGGAGGAAAGGACACGAGAGACCCAACAATTGGCGACATTCATCAGTGGAATGTCTGGCACGGGACCCAGGAAAAGTACCAGAACTTCGATAAGCTTGTCGGCCGATTCGTTTCAGAATTTGGCATGGAAGCTTTTCCCAACATCAAGACCATCGAGTCTTTCCTCCCACTCGGAAAAGATGATCCTGACCGATTCGCTCAATCCTCAACCGTAGACTTTCACAACAAGGCTGACGGCCACGAGCGTCGTATTGCTCTGTATCTCGTCGAGAATTTCCGCTACGCCCCAGATCCACTCGAACAATTCATATACTCCGCCCAACTGATGCAAGCCGAATGTCTTGCCAGCGCTTACAGGCTCTGGAAACGCCAATGGAAGGGACCTGGAAAGGAATACTGCGGTGGCGCCCTTGTCTGGCAAATCAATGACTGCTGGCCAGTCACATCTTGGGCTATCGCCGACTTCTATCTCCGTCCCAAACACGCGTATTACACTGTTAAGCGCGAGATGGCTCCAATATCTCTTGGCGTAACGAGAAAGGAACATGTCGTCCCCAAAGACAAACATACCCGTGCGTTCGTCACCAAGACGACGGAGATTGAGGTGTGGGGCTCGAATCTGACGCTTAAGGATATGACCGTTGATGTGGTGGTCAAGGCGTTTGATGTCATTACTGGTGAAGAGACGTATTCAAAGACTGTCAAGTCGTATTTTGAGCTTCTGGAGAACCGGAGTACGGAAATTACTTCCTTCAAAGTGCCAGTCCGGAAGCAGGATGCCGACGAAGAAGGTCGTACTGTGGTCGCTGCTTACTTGTTCGAAGATGGCCGGCAAGTGGCGAGGTATATCAACTGGCCTGAGCCGTTGAAGTACGTGCATTTGCAGAAACCGAAGAGGTTGAGAGCTGAGCTGAGTGGTGATGGCAAGAGCGTTGATATCAGCGCTGAGTTTCCGGTCAAGGGGGTTGCGCTCGAATGTGAAGATGATGGCGTTGTGTTTGGGGATAATCTTGTTGATATCGTGCCTGGAGAAGTGGTCTCTATCTCGGTCAAGGGCGTCAAGAAGGGCACGAAGATCGGAACGAGGTATCTGGGGATGGTCTGACATTCCACTTCTCATTGCATTTTGTGGAGCTCGACTGAGCGAGGAGGTAATGTCTGTTGCTGATCTGCATTTGATTCCCGGTATGTTTGGGCTGGCTTTCTGCTTTTCGTTCTTGCTTCTCGGATATTCGAACTGGCGGCTCTAATGTTGGTTTGGGACGAGGGCGCGTATATAGCGAACGAGTGACGGCCTTTCCATTTCATCAATACCACATATCACTTACCCCCAGAACCGAGTTATCTTCCCTTCCTTATATTTTTCAAACGAAAGTGTTCCACAAAAATTATTTTCAAAAATCTGGGGAATCGCTAGTTATCTGGGGAAGTGAAGGGTGCACCGCATTGCATGGCGGGGTATTTACCCGGTAACCCTCATTTAACCGCCCCCCTTACCATTGCGCCGGACTGTGCTAGACTCTTGTCTATTTTCTTGGGTTTGGGGCTTGTGGAGGTGAGCCGTCGGATTTTGGGAGTGCGTTGGGTAGGTATGCGTGGTGATTGCGCACGTGGGTTTGAATTTGTGGTGGTGGGGATTTGGTTAGTCAGTTAAGAGGTATTTGGTCACTCTTCTTGTTTCTGGGGTTTTTCATGCCGTACGAACATTTGAAACAAATATTAGCTTAGTAAAGCTTTTGTTATGATTTGGCACTTCAAGCTGGCGCTGTCGCTTGCACTTCAGAGCATTGGTGGTAGGGGTGGGGCCCAGCTATTCAAGCTGACGTTTTGATCTTTGCTCTCTTGGTATTTGATCAACTGACTATATGCAAAACCACGAGATTCCATCGCTCAAAGGCTTCATTCAAAAAAATGCATCTCATTTGATATCAACTTATAGCTAGAAATATTTCTCCAAGCATCGGGTCTTCTTCTCCTCTCCTGCCCAGTTACTTCTTCCAAATGCGTTCCCAAACCTCATCTCCTAAAGTCCTCCTCCCTCCCATCATTCCGCAATATAGCCGCTAACCTAACATAACAACCCATACTCATCAAAAAAGCTAACGTAACCCTCTCACTCTCCAAAAACACGCCCTCCTCCATCTTCGTATCCCAATCCAGCCTAACCTCCCTACTACTCCTCCTCGGATTCCCCACATCCCTCGCCGCCCTATCCCTGAACAGTCAGACGAAGTGTTTATAAGGTTTGTGAATGCGTGCAGCAATGCCTTTGGCCGGGATATGCAGCTCGCGCGCCCGAGAAAGGATGCTGGCGCTGAAGTAGGAGACTAGGTCGTAGGTTTCTTGGATGGAGTGCACGGCGAGTGAGGAGTCGTGTAGGAATTGCATTACGCCTGCTTCGATGTGGAGGCGGTCTTCGCGGGGGAGGGGGAAGGGTTCCTTGGGGGGTTCGTTAGCTTGTGATGCGTTCGAGGGGATTGAGATTGCGTACGTCGCTGTAGAGCTCGATGATGTCGTCGAGAATATCTTGGGGGATCCCTGGTCTGAGTTTTGAAGGGGGAGCCATGGTTGAAACTTGAGTGTGTAGGTGATGGTTGTTTTAAGTCTGCGTCAAGTGTTATGGATGTGGAAATGTCTACAAGCCTTGAAGAGAGATATTTTACCGTGCGTAGATGAAATAGTAAGATGGCGTGACCGGATGACTCTTCATGACTCCAATAGGAAGATTCAATATCAAACAGAGGCATTGTGAATTTGCACGGGCTCCGGTGGCCATCTATTTTGTTGTACATCGCAGTATGATAGATCGGAAATCTAGCTATTCAATCTTTTCCCTAGGAAATGCGATATGCGGCGAATGAAATGAAATTTGGGGATCATCGTGTAAAGAGTGTGAATGCCTTCACTCTCTTGGGCCGCCCAAATCCACGGTTTCGGAGCTGAGCTCTGGGAAGCAAAAATATTTTTACATCTGAGCCCGGAACATATGCAGAAAGGCAAATGTCAAGAAAGCTTGATACATTGGCTGAATGTCCTGCGTCTTTTTCTAGTCCCTAATTTTCCAGATAGAAATCCTCTTAAGACAAAATGACAGCAATTGCCAGAAAAGCAAGCACAACACCAAAGCCTTGACCTTTTTCAGCCACTGAGTCGACATCTGCTTCAGACGTACATGCGATATGAGGAAATTCAGAAGCAAAGGAATGCCTAATTGCCTCTCAGCTCACAGCATCCCCTACCAGCTCCTAGTATCGTCCTATTCAACCATCATCAGCAGGATGGAACATCAACAACAAAAATTCACATTTGGCTTGTCAACAAACAGATGGTAACAATAGCATCCAACATCAGAACCAATTACAGGGGGTGTAGCATTACTATTATCCTTAATTCATAGCCCCCAACAATTCAGCCATGTAACACAAAATCACCAACCGAACATTTCTAGAACGGTCTGCGTCAAAATGGCAATCCCAATCCCACCAGAAGTAGTTGACGACATCATTACCTTCTATGGTCAAGTAAGTCCACACTCCCTCTCACATACCTATCCATTCTCTTCCCACCTAATCTTTCCACACTAAATTCTTACTAATACCCTTTTCCCAGGACCCCCAATCCCTCCACCAAAAATACACCCTCCCCCAACGCCTCCACCTAACCCGCACAATCCACCACTACCTCTACGACATCGCCGCCTCCCTGCCCTCCATTCCCGCCGCGGAGTCTGCGGCCTCCGAACTCGCTAAAGCCATTGTATCCCGCGCACGTGAACGATCTGTTTCATTGACTACAATTGGGCAGTTTATTAAGGCGCCTTATAAGGGGAGCTTGGAGCGGTATTTGGGGTTGGCGGAGAAAGATGAGGGCGGGAAGAGGGAGGAGAGGGAGGTTATGCTAGAATGGGGTGGGTGTCTTGAGAAGGGGAGGTTTTTGGAGAGTGAAAGGGTGGAGTTGGCGTTTTTGAAGAGCTTGGGGTATTTTGTTAGGTGGGCTGCTGTGCATAGTTCTCCATTTTGAGGAAGGGATGGTTGGATACCTAGGGGAATGGAGTTTTGGGGTTTACCGGATTAGAGAGAATTAGCTGGACTATTTCTTGTTGGATCGGAAGGGTCTCGTAATTTAATTCTCGGAGGGGATATAGTGTAATTGTTCTCCTTGATTTGGGATGTTCTTTCCTGTCGGTCTCTCCAAGTGCTCATTTGCTCTGTTGTTGCCGCTTATTTGAAGAACTTTCCCATTCAATATGGCAGCTACTTCCCACTACATCTCATCCAAACATTACTTTCCAAACACGCCCACCATCCAACACCTCAAATCCCCCATAACCACCACCCACAATCCTCAAATCACCCCCCTACTCAACTCAATCCTCGCCGCAACCGCATCCTCCATCCTCCCCAAAAACCCCAAACTAACCTCATTCCAATGCACACACTCCCCCTGCGCCTGTACCTCAACCAACAACCCCACATCCCTCTCCAGCACCGCCTCATAACCAAGGCACTCCTTACACATATACCTCTCCATCTCTCCCCTATTATAAACTTCCTCTAGAAAAGATACGACGTCGGTGGGAGGGAGTAAGCGGTCTAGAGAGCGTTGGTAGGTTGCTGCGCCGATGGCGGCACCGTAGAATTCGGCGGTAGGGACGTCTTCGAAGGGGAAGAGCCAGGGTGTGAGGAGCAAGGGAGTTGAGAGGTCTGAGGGGCCGGTTTGCGTTGTGGAGGGACTCGGGGGCTCGTCCTGGTAATGGCTGGTAAGTATACAACTATTTTGTTTGGAAGTGGTGAGACTTACGTCTTGAGGGAGACTTTGTATGTAATTTAAAAGCTCTTCAATCTTTCGATCAAGAACCGAGAGCAATGGCTCTTTTACCGTGGGGCGAGTCGCTTCATTGTATGCTGCATTCTTGGCACGGGCTGTATATTTGTTGGGCCGGAGCTTCATCTTTGCTTGCGGCGTATGCAATGTTCCTGTGTTGTTGCAAGGTGTATTCCTGCCATCTGCAAATTTTTTTAATTCTAGTCCTGAACCTCTTCCAGCGGGCATTTTCCCGCTCTCCTCAACTCAGAAGTGAATTCACGTTCTCTGGTCACGTGGATCTCTCTCCTGAACGTTGCATCGACCAATCAGAAATCGGCCTTTTGGCGACAAGAGGCCTGGATATATTTCCTTGAGTATCAGCAAACGTGAAGGCTGTTTACTATAGTAGCAATACTATATTGTTGGCCGGCCTAGAAAAATTGACGCCGAAATAAACGATATAAATTCAATTCACATTTCCCTGTCACAAGATGGATGTAACCAGAATTTTGGTTGGTCTAGAAGTTTCATTTTTCATCGACTTATTGCAATACTTCCGAGACAATTCTGGTATATCGCAAGTGTAGTTCAGCAGTCTCAGCTGTACATAGATCAAAGAAAGAAAATAACCCCGCGAGAGAAAAGACCAATAAATTCCATAATACCAAACTTCTCCCGCCCTCATCCACGCACAGACGCTCCCGTCCCAAGAACTGCTTAGAACTACTCACGTATAACACCCTTTAAGTACTCCGCCTTCCTAGCTCTCGCAAGATTCCTCTTCTGATTCCTACTCAGTCCTCCCGGAGCCGCCGCTGCTGCTGCTTGTCCACGTCCATTCGCTGTTACCGCTGACCGATTTTTCTTGGGCGGCTTCTCTCGATCCGGATTCTTTCCGCTCTTAACGCGCTCTTTAACGCCGAGTACGCCACCTGATATAACTTTGTGTAGCTTGTATCCTGGTGGGAATATACACTTCGAGCCAGCGGATGAACCAGGTGGTCCAGCTGTGGGCCAGTGAGCTGAGAACAGAGGAGATGAAGTGGACTCGGAGGAAGTTTGGGATGACACTGTGGTTTGCCGGTGGGCTCGGAAATGAGAATTGGACGTAGGTTCAGAGGACTCGTTGAATGGCATTGGTGCCCAGAGTGTATCATCCTCCTAGACTGTGTTGTCCTCTGTTTCGTTTTGGGATAGAACAGAGTTGGTGGTTGAAAGATTTCCTGGGGCATAGGAGCCGTTTCCAGTCGAAGAAGAGACGGGCACTGATGAATCAGCTGTATTGGCGGTCGAAGGAACCGGCGGTATTGACAGTGGGGAGTTGGACTAAGAACCATTTGTAGAAGCAGTTGTGGGTGCTGCCGACGTCGATGCTTGGCCTCTGGAAGCTACTAGTGGTGGCATGAGGGACCAAAAAGGATAGGTCCTAGTTAACTTGTGGTCCTTGGCACCCTGAAAGAGCCGTAGGAAAGACACCGGTGGTAGAGGTGGAGCATTGGTGATGTATAGTGCCGCACCTGGGACTTGAGAGACACCATTTGGATCAGTAGTATAAGGGCCGCTGATGTTGAAGGTTCCTTGTGGCGGAATCACTATGTCGCTGAATACCCAGTCTACATTTCCCAACTCTGTGGGCAGCTGTATATGCTCCAGCATGCGGGAGCTCCTCACATTGATACCGATACAACCGACATCAGTCCCCCCTTAAACCTGATGGTAGTATCGGTATCCCTTGGGGAGAAGGAAGACAGGACGACTTGAACCAAAGCCGCGCATTGTGACGGAGGCATTGGTTGGTTGTTGAGCTTGGGGGCTTCCATTGGCGAAAAACGAAGTATTGCTTGGAGCTTGAAGAACTCCAGTTGATGAGACCGTGCTACTTTTAAGGGGAAGATTGATGTTGGAGTTTGG
>Ga0247778_1000641_pt1 | contig 35284 bp, 37 predicted proteins | sample UWRJL049202B5_FD_179939 | JGI IMG/M metagenome (GOLD analysis project Ga0247778, IMG submission 179939) | Plant litter microbial communities from Arlington Agricultural Research Station in Wisconsin, United States - UWRJ-L049-202B-5 | ecosystem: Environmental > Terrestrial > Plant litter >...
GGAGGGGGGATGAGGGGTGGGGACTGGAGTTGGTGAAGAGGATGGAGCATTTTGATGGGGGTGGGGGGAGTGCGGTTGGTGGAGATGGGGGGAATGGGAGTGGTGGCGAAGCGGCGGTTAGTTGTGTGAGGGCTATGCCGAACTGTGTTTATACTGGGGATGAGGATGGGAGGGTGGTGAGTCTTCCTTTTTCCCTTTTCCTCTTAATCTTTTGATTGGAACTCGTGCTAACATAACCCAGTATGAATGGGATCTCATCCCCCGCGAACAACGAACTTAACCCAAAAAGCAAAAGAGAGCAGAATCATGGTGTTTATAGAGGACTCATGGGCGGAAGGATATGACATAGAGATGATGAAACGGGACGAGCATTGGGGATGGCGTTTTCTCTTTTTTGCTTGCGTTGTTCTTCTTGGATGGATCACTCGTGTCGTTGTTGCCCTTTGGATTCTTGTATTTAGGGCGTACGAAGCTTGAGATGGGAATTAAACCATTCGTTCGTTTTTTGAAAATCGGGTTTGTCGTGAGGGAGCTCGTAGTGAAGTCGCTGTTTTGGGGGTCCAAGACATTTGGTAAATCTCTATTTTTTTCGTCTGATGACTTCGGATCAAATCCCGACCCCCTCCTTCACCTACAAACAAGCCATCACCCTTCCCTCCTCTCCCCTCCCCTTCCCTCGATCTCGGTGCTTGAATTCAATGTGAACCCTGGGGATAGTAGGATGCCGACCTGGTGGTCATGGTCACTTTTCAAGCATTTAATATTTGAGGTATTACATTTTGCTTTACTAGGAATTGTTTTCTCTTCTTTGAGTATCTCCCTCCAATCCTCCCATTTCCTTATACAGAACCGAAGAACAGCCAGTTCTCTTACATGCCCACGACCAAGAATTGCTCTCCACGATTTGCATAACCAAGATTATATGATAGTATACGCAGTAGGGCGGGTTATGAATGACTCGCTTGCTGTGAATTTTCCCGGGATACAAGCATCGGGTGATTCTCGAGGATGGGGTAGACGTCCACCAATTATGTATTTGACCCCAAGATTTGGGGAGCAACCGATTTCACAGTCCATTTGTTCAGCTTCCCCCATAGCCTCGGGGCATGGACTGGAGACCGGGCAGATATAGGCAAGGCCAGGTAAACAACCGCCTGCTAATTTACCGGACCCATCTAAGGTGCGGCTTCCACACCAAATGCCCTTTCACCTCTGCAAACACATGGATTGTTGGTGGGGGATGCGGGCTGTACATTGATAGAACTCGTTTGTCCTGCAGGCCGGCTAAGACAGGGGGCGGTCCTGGTGGTGGTGGTGGTCCCTGGTGAAGCCAAGGTGAACGAAAGAAGAGATGTGAGACTGATGAGAATATTGCGTGCGTGCATGACGGTTGCCTGATAGTGAGTTGGGGTAGAGTTTCGTGGAAGTTTGTGGTGTGTAAAGAATAATGAATGGATGAGAAGAAAAACCTCAGAACTAGACGTGGGAGTTCCAAAATATATACTACCGTCTCAATCCTTCCAACTCATCGCCGGAGATCCTTTGAGATGTTGGGGGTCAATGTGGCCTTTCTCAACATTGGTTTTCATGGCGAAAACTGACGTTGGGATCATTTACCAGAGACTTGGTATTGCCTTCGTTGATTTTGTGGCTTGGGGGTCTTCTGATGCTCCTGTCGTTGGTGTTCGATCCTGATGTTGGTGGGTTGGTGGGGATCTGGGGTTTTTTCAGGGGACTTACCATGGTCACCAATATCTCGTAGCTGTGATGAAAAAAAGCATGATAACTATCTGGAAACCTCTAGTCTTTCGATGCCGTTGCTTGTTCGGCACAGCTGAAAAATCTGTGTCTCAAGCTGCGTAATGCCTCAGCAACCTTTGCGCCAACTGATGGCCTCCCACAAACAATGCTGCTCATTTCTGAAGTGGAAGCCAGACCCAAAAAACTCACTGCCGACTGGTTTTAGATTTCTGGAGTACAAGGTCCGTATAGGCTATGGTGCTGAAACTCCAAAGACGCGCTGTTGGGAGTGAGAACCGCTCAAGAGATGCATTGGCAGCTGGCCCGGGGTACTTTTCCACCTAGAGGTCGACCCGGCATCATCTAGTTTGAATGGCCCTTCAATTACTCCTCGATCAATCCTTCCGATTCACATCAACTACACCCAAAAAATTCACCCCCTTAAACGCCTAATCCAATCAACGTTCCTACGTTTCTTCGTTCCTGCCCTCCAGCCCACCACACCCTTCGCGAACAACCTAAGCAAATAGAACCGCCGCAATCGCAATGCAAGCTGGCAAGGTCTGGATAAACAGAATCTTCGCTTTTGCTGTAGCTGCTCCATAAACACCTGCGACAGCCACACATCCCAAAAAGAAATGCTGAATCTGCGTTCCGAATTCGGGCACGGGGTGCATCAGACCCCACGCGAGTCCGACGGCGAGGAAACCGTTGTAGAGACCCTGATTTGCGGCGAGGGCTTGAGTTTTGATGGCGTAGTCTTGCTTCATGCCAAAAGCTTTCAAGCCACGGGGTGAGGTCCAGAGAAACATCTCAAGGATGAAGATGTAGACGTGGAGGATGGCTACGAAGCCGACAGGTAAAGAGGCGAGGAGAGACATTGTGGGAGGATTTGATAGAAGTAGAATGTTTTGAGGCGAGGTATCTCAAGTTTTTAGCAGGTAAGTAGAGGTAGAAAGTTATGTCGAGGTGGTTGTTGGGTTTTTAAATAGAAGAGGTTGAAGGAGGCAGGATTCAGGCCTCGGCCTCGCCGTCATCACGGGCCACTCTCCACGCCGTGCAACTTCGGCAAACCGCGATATGAGGGTGAATCCTTACGATGCTTACGATAGCATAAAGTTAATTTGTTCCTCCGTCACCGTTGATATACTTTTCATGAATCATGAAAGGATGCACATAAGTCATATAGATTATTTGGAGTTGTCCGCATCAATGTGAATTTTTCGAATCATGGTGCGAGTCATTTCAGGGGTAAAAATGAGGCTATTCGGAGGGGCTCCAAGTTTTAGACTCTGAATCTGTTTCACATGGCCCTGAAACTCCTCGCTACATTAGATGGTCAAACCTACCTACAACTCTAATTGCTCAATTTATCGTGTCGGTAGTCGAGCTCAAAAAGTATACACAGACCCTCAACAAAATTCCGATGCAAACACGAATATTTTTATCTTTACGGTGCGCGACGTTTCCTCCATCAGACCTCACGTTAGAAACCTGAATCCCCTATCCACAGCAACTGGAGGAAGCCCTTGCTTCTCAATCTCCTGCTGAATTTCTCTGCTCCCGAGCCTCATTTTGACATCTTCAACCACTTCGCCACGATCCAACCTCTTGTTCAGATGTTTGAGATAGAAGTGCAAGATTATGGCAAAGACAATGGACATGATAGACATTGCCATATTGACGGACATTGCTGCGACTGTAGGTACGGTTAGTCCAAATATTCGGAAGGAGGACGTAGGAAAACTTGCCATATCTTGGCCCATTGCTAGCTATTGCTCGTTAAGAGAAGTTGTCAGTGAAATCCAAAGCACCTCCTAGGGAGAGCCTACCTGGATAGAAATATGGTGAGTAAATTTGGCCTATGTGGCTCAGAGAATTGATGCCGCCGATGGCAGCGGCTCTTTTGGCTGGCGGTCTGGGAAGAACTGCTACTTGTCAATTCCGGCATCAAAGAGGTCGATCATACTTACTATTGGAAATCCAGCTGAGCGCCACAACATAGCCTGAATAATTCGCTCCAACCATGAGACACATTGCTCTACTGAGTTGTGAGCTACCTCGACCTTTAAGCCCGGCCGGGACTTTCAACTCACAGATATCTAGGTCCGAAAGCAGTCGTAGTGACGGCAATGATGAACGAAACAACTGAGATTACAGGAGGAAGAGAAACGTGTAATAATCTTTCTCCTGTCTTGTCGGCGTGCCAGGCGTTCGCCAGTATAGCAATGACGGCGATCACATAAGGTGGCACGGTGAGAAGGAGGGTCTTGACATTATCTTTTCCCAATCCTTTTACGACACTTTCTATGCTTTCAGCGAGGACAACAAACGGGACCAAAAGGGTGTACTTACGTCGGGAAGAAAGTAGTAACAGTTCCAACGGCCATAAAACCATATATTATGCCCAGTAAAAGCCATGATTTCGGGTCTCTGAATAAGAAATGGCCATTACACCTTGCACCGCGAAGACACTTACTCGGCTGGAGAGACTTACTTAACAGCTAACTTGGCACCATGGAAAAAAGTCTGTTGTTTACTATCGATCCAGTCATCTTCTCCAATATCCTCGTCGAGCCGCCATACTGCCAGTTGCTTCTCGGTTTCGGTGAGCCAAGTTGTAGTGCGGGGAAAATCGGGGATGATGAAAACGGCGATCATAGACACAAATACCTAATTACAATCAGTTCCATACTTTCCAGTGATAGTCGTACGCACCGTTAATGCTCCCTCGACAATGAAAAGCCATCGCCAAGCTGAAAGGCCCCTTGCACCGTTCAAGCCATCAGTGATCCCCGCCGCAATTAAGCCACCGAAAGCGCCGGAAAGCAGCGACCCTGAGTACAAAATTGCAGTGCGTTTGACAAGTTCTTTTCTGGTATACCAAACAGAAAGGTAGTACAAGCACCCAGGCTGTTGATTATTAGTCCCGCCTCAATGAAATTCGTCCTGGAGTTGTCTTCTAGAGCTAACTTACATAGTACGCGGCTTCGATCAAGCCGAGTATAAATCGGCAAGCTAACAGCCCGCCGTATGTTTGTGCCGCAGCTGTGGCACCCGAGATGATGCCCCAAATCATCATATTCGAAGTCAAGTAGAGTGAAGGCTTTCCCAACTTGTTTAAGAGTAGATTCGATGGCACTAAATATTGGTCAAATTTGATTCTCCCCCGCTTGGATTGTCGGAGGTGGCTTACTTTGCATTAGTATATACCCTGCGAAGAATATCGCAACTGATGTCTCATTTCGAGTCAGCAAATTTGCGTAGTCATCTTTTTTGGTCTCGAAAATACCTGGAATTGACTGCCTGTGAGTTTGAGATCCTTCTCGATCCCAGCAAGCCGAGCAGCGGCGATGTTGTTCCTGTCCAGGAAATTCAGAATATACATGATGATGATCATGGGTAGCAATCGAAGATCGATTTTCCTCATCAAGGACTTCTCGAGTTTCCTTCTTTCCTCTGGTGTTAAATTGCGAATAAGCGTCGGGGCTCGACTTGAATTTTCGGGGACTGCATTTTCGACGAGGTCAACCGCATCGACGCCATCTTTCTGCACAGTTTTATCGGGAGTCGTGGGGCCTGAAGAAGACTTCTGATCACTCATGTTGCTATTGATTTGATCTGTAGTGATCGAAAGCTGAGTTGAAGTGATGTTGAAGCCAAGACGGACGCGAAGTCGTGGGAACACTGCAGCTCAAGCTTATTCCCAAATGAAGTCCAGGATACCCCACACTCCCAAGGTGCTGCGTCACTGACCCGGTATTAAATGAACTCTCCGTATAACGGTACTTGCAACGGACAAGGTAGACGGCCACATTAAAGTCATTTATCCGGGTAGAGTTCCATTGCCGTCAACCGGATGATGGGACAGAACGAATAAGACAAGACAGCAAAACATCCTGGAAATCGATGTGCCGCATTACCGTGCATGGGAATAACGATAGCCCTGCTCAATGGAAATACGGCATCTCAAGAAAGAAGCACAATTGTTGAGTCTCATTGCTTGAGTAGGTAGGTCATCCACGATATTTTTGGTACAGGGTACAGAGAGGCCGAAGCAGCACATTTGAAATTGGGAAGAAACTGCGTTTGTTACACGTTTCCCGTACTAGTTATTCGACAAATAAATTCTGCGGGCATAAGATAGTAACAGACAACTGCTACTTACTCATAGGACTGTTTCACAAACACCGAAGCTTGACAGCGGAGATAAGTAACACGACGAAAAGGGCCATGAGAATCATCTAGTGCAGACCGGGGGATAAACAAAGAAATAGTATAGAAGATGAGAATGAAAAGCAAATCGTTCCTGATTATAATTACCATAGTATGGACTCTACTTGGGGTTGAAAATGAAATATGGAAAGAAGTCAGAACATGCACTCCGCGAATAACGCACAGCTTGCTTGCCAACAATAAAATCAAAGCAACACTGAAAGAGCATCGGAAGTCAAGTGAGAACCGATGTATTTTGCTAATCAATTGATGGTTGCTGTGCGAAAGAATTGGCGCCCTTGAGAGGGTTTCTTCGAGCATGTCACTTGGCAGTAATTTGCGCTTCTCCTCTGGAATTATATTTCCCACTCCACTGCTTCAGGGAGGTAAGCTTACCGCTCTTGCTATATTCGGGGAACACAGAGGAGGAGAGGAGCGGGGCGGAGCGCTTAGATTCGGCCTTCAAATTGTGGCGCCATGGTGGGACGTTTGGATTGCGGGGGAGCGAGAAAAAAAAGTGTCGATCAACCGCCACACCCGGGGATTTCATAACCTCTTTCTTTTGGACTTTCTTAACTCGGTCTGGTCTCGGGTTGACAAAGCCGTAAGAAAAGTTATCATCCCTCGTGCCTGACAGCCAAGCCTGGGGTAAGCCCGTCCCGCATATAATTTACGTCAGTGTTAACCTCATCGCAGTTAGTTAGTGAGAACTAGTTCTCTGCATACATGACACTTACTTAATCGCAGAAACCCCCAACTTTCTAAGTAGAATCAACAAAGCAAAACACGCAAGAGTGACCATTGGGTTGCTGGACTAAATCATGAAGCATGAGGATGATGGGTTCAAGACTGAGCAGCAGGAGACGAATCCTGAGTACAACCTCGCAAGGGGACATAATCAGCTAGAGCGAGGCTTGAAAAGCCGTCATATACAATTCCTGGCCTTGGGTATGGCACTCATCTTCACTTCCACATTTTCTATGATTCCCTGCTGACACTTCACAGGTGGAGCCATTGGCACTGGGCTGTTCGTCGGTTCTGGTGGTATTCTCAGCGACTGTGGCCCTGCACCGTTGTTTATGGGTTATATCTCCATGATGATGGTTGTCTGGTGTGTGATGAATAACCTTGCTGAGATGGTTACCTATTTGCCAATGAAGGGTATCTCCGTTCCATATTTCGTTGGTCGTTTCACGGACCCCAGTTTGGCTTTCGCAGCCGGATGGAATTATTGGTATGCATATGCTATTTTAGTAGCCGCTGAGGCCAGTGCAGCCTCCATAGTCCTCGACTACTGGAATGTTCCCGTCAATGTTGCTGTTTGGATCACCATGGTCCTGGTCATCATCTTACTCTTGAACATCATCGCTGTTGAATTTTTCGGCGAAGCCGAGTTCTGGTTCGCCAGTATCAAGATTATAACCATCATGGGACTGATAGTTCTTGGCATCGTGCTGCTTTTTGGAGGAGGGCCAAATCATGACCGACTCGGGTTTCGATATTGGGATAATCCAGGTGCTTTTAAGGAATACATGGCACCTGGCGCCACGGGGCGATTCTTGGCATATTGGCATGCCTTTGTCAAAGCTGGCTTCGCTTTTATCACATCCCCCGAGCTGATCGCCATTGCTGCTGGAGAGACTGTGGATCCTCGACGGAACATCCCAAAGGCCGCGAGGCGATTCGTCTGGAGATTGGCCATATTCTACGGTTTTTCATCTCTGATCATCGGTATTATTGTGCCCTCCAATGATCCCGAATTGCTGGGCGCATCAAACGCCAGCGCCAGTCCATTTGTCCTCGGCATTCAAAGAGCGGGCATCGGTGGGCTGAACCACGCAATCAATGCAGCAATCTTGACATCTGCCTGGTCTGCTGGAAATTCCTTCCTCTACTCGGGATCCAGAGTCCTGTACTCAATGTCATTGAATGGCCAGGCTCCGAAGTTCTTCAGCATTGCCAGCAAACGCGGCATCCCATACGTCGCCGTCCTCTTCACTTGGTGTATATCCCTGCTCGCCTATCTCAATGTTTCTAACACTGGTGCGACGGTTTTCAACTGGTTTGTCAATATCTCGACAATCTCTGGGTTCATCGCTTGGATCGTCGTGATGGTCACCTACCTCCGCTTCCGGCAGGCATTCGAGTACCATAACCTCCTTCATACCCTACCATACAGGACACCCCTACAGCCATACGCCACATACATTGTGCTGCTTGTCATCTCTGTCCTCACTCTCACAAATGGTTTTCAAGTGTTCTGGCCGGGCAAGTTCAGCGCTGCGAACTTCCTCGCAGCTTACATCACTCTGCCCATCTTCTTGGCCTTGTACATCGGACACAAGATATACTTCCGAACGCCATTCGCCATCAAGCTGGAGCATATTGATATTACGACGGGAAAGAAAGAGATGGATGAGTTGGCTGAGATGGAAGTACCCCGGGAAGCCAAGAATTGGCTGCAAAAGATCTGGTTCTGGCTTGCTTAAGTTAGGATTTGAAAAAGAGAACAATCTATAGACTTGGAGCAATGAAATCTCATTCATACGACCAAATGATCCCTTGCGCGAGACTGAGCCATCTGCGTTCGATCGATTTCCTTCAAAAACTTGCCGGGGAGGACGTGACGTCCAGACAAGCATTTGTTCAGAGTCACCAAACAAAATAAGATAATTCATGGCTAATGAGATAGTTCAAATGGGAATAAATTACGAAAAGAGAAAAAGCTTGGGAGCTGCGGAGTACTACTCCATGTGGGCGTCGAAAAATTGACTGATCTTTCGACTTGGGACGTTCCTCGGCTTCCTGGAACATTGAAATTGGTTTCAGTGGCTGGTATTGCATCGAAAATCCAGGCTCCAGCAGGCAATAGTATCTTCATTCTAGAGAAGGACGTCTCGGGTCGTGATGATTTGGGGGGAGAGTGATATGAACATGCGCTGTCGATCTTCCTAAGCAGGCCTTTCAGTCAGTAAACAATAGAGATTTGGGAGCCATATGGAGGAATAGAAATTTCCTCAGTAATCACCACGTATTGAGGATTGCTTGAATAGATCAATCAGTACCTGTGACAACAGTTTCCGCGTGTCTCTAGATTTGCGACGCGTCTGGACGTGCGCGACCTGGCTCATGTTCCTTCCATACTTATTGTGATAGCATCTCAAGAATTCCTGATACTTCCGTACGAGCAGTAGATGCTGTTCTTGCCGTCCATGATATTAGCAGATTTCGCGCTCCAGCACAGTAGAGGCTGGAAATCGATATTGAAGTTCCAAAGGTACCTAGGTCGCCCAAATAGGTTTGGCGTGCTTGGCTTCCTTTCTCCGGGCTCCTTCGTCATCAGACAACAACTACATCAGCACCGCCCGAGGATAAGAATGGTCTTCAAACTCACCCAGCACTTTTCACTCCTCGTCTTACCCAAGTATCATAATCTTTGAAAATGGCTATCTCATTTCTTGATTTCCCAAGAGAGCTTCGCGATCAAATCTACATCTACATTTTAGCCCCCACTGGGTCCTTTACACTCTCACGAACAATGTACGACTTCATGATGCAGGGTCTTTATCATTTCGAATCCTACCCCGAGCAAGAGGAGATCTCATTTGCGCTCCTCGGAACATGTCGCCAAGTCTACAAAGAAAGCAAGGATGTGTTCTGGAATCACAATACCTTCTATACCCAGCTTGTTGAAACACGAAGACCTGGAGAAATGAATATTAGCAACCGCGTCCCATACTTCATTCTCGGTTATCCACAGATCAGCGGCTTCAAGCACAAGATCGCCAAAATGGAGCTTGTTGTCGAACTTCGCCAGTTGAATCTTGGGGAAATGCAAAAGGCTTTGGCCTCGTTCCGTGACTGGGCGCTCAACGGATGCCTGAATGATTTGAAATCCCACACTGAGGACGCGCTCGAGCTTATGGACGGGCTGGCAGAGCCCACGAGAGAGGATGGCTTGATCCTTGTGGATTTACTTAAGTCCCTGTACAAGACAAGGAGAAAGCTAGCGGGGTTGGGTGTGATCATGAGGCTGAAATTGAAAATCAATGGACTGGAGACTGATTCGATGACATTGGAAGAACGTTTGAAAAGACTCCGGGTTAATGGGAGGGGCAAAGTTCTAAAGTTGATGCACGATTCTTTGGGTGGCGAGCTGTGGATTAACGAGGTCCTGTACTATCAAGATGGACTGGAGGTCAAAACTTTCTTCGCGGAATGGGAAAAGAAAATCGCGGCTGCCAAAGTCAATGCAGGTAATCAAGAGGCAGTGTAAATAGACTAAGGACCTATTTCGTGGGTACAAGCCGCTGTAGAGTATATGAATTGGAAGACAGGGATCACATTCGGGAAGCCTGATGCTGGTTGAGGCAGCCATGCATATACGGGACGAACAAACGTTACTCACCTCAACCATGAATCTCACACTCACTCTTCAAACCAACTTCATCATCATGGCTTTTTTCTTCCTCGACCTTCCCAGAGAAATTCGGGATCAGATTTATATCCACATCCTCGCCCCTACTGGCCTCTTCACAATCACTCGCTCCTCATCTGGCCGCTACATACGCACGTCATATCCAGGCAGCAATGAAATCTCTTTCGACCTCTTTCGAGCCTGCAAGCAGATTAAAGCCGAAGCAGAGGACACTTTCTGACGTTTCAACGTACCTTATGTCTCTACTCAAAATGTGATAAGCTTTGGTGACCAAAGACCAACTTCGGAGCTCGACTACCTACGAGACCACTTTGGAGACAAAATTCAAAAAGTGGAATTCCACTTTCAATTGGCTTACAAAAACCTTCACAGCATGACCTATGTATCGATCCTTCTATCAGATTGGGCAAGCAAGAGTACATTAAAAAGTATCTGCTTCAGACTCGAGGGCCCTAATGCGCTCGGGCAATTCAAATACTTGGGCAAAATCTCACGCATACCACGCGGTGGCTGTTGCTCGAGGAGTATTCCCGTATCTTCGCTTCTCTTCAAGATTTTGAGGCGGGTGAAGAAGCACTTCAAGATTGATCAGGAGAATAATCCTAGACCTGTCGTTGTTGATCTGCGACTGGAAATTGATTTGGGAGTGGAAACTTTAGGTGCAGTGGAGAGGAGGGAGTGGTTAAAGGAGCTGTCAATGGAGAAGTCTGAGAGTGCACTGGAGCAGGCCAGTAGATATCTTGGGGGTGAGGTTTGGGTGGACGGAATGTTGTGTTACAAAAATGGGGAGACAATTCGCACGGTCTTCAGGGAATGGGAAGCTGATATGCACAAGGAGTCCGAGATGCTGAATAGAGCTGGGCCTTGGGAGGGTAACTATTACGAGCTTTTGGCAGAGGACTAAAGTCCTACCCCTCGAGAAGCTCCCAAACAGAACAATGTCTCAGCCTCATTCTCGGTCAAGAACGCCACCCACAATTGACAACAGCCCTCGTTTCAGCTTTCGAACTCAACCTTCAAAAAAACAGTCAAATGGCACCCAATTTCCTCGATCTCGCAAGAGAACTAAGAGATCAAATATACCTCGAGGCTCTCGTCCCACCCACAGGCATCATAACCCACCGATACAGCGACATCGGCGCCTTCACCTTCCACCCCTACCCAGAATCATCACCCAGCCAAATCCTATCCCGCTCCCTTCTCTCAACATGTCGCCAAATCCGCGACGAAGCCATGCCTATATTCCTCACCAACACGCTTCACATCACGCATCTCAAAGGAATCAAATCCCCGCCCCTCATCGCGCAGCGTCTGCAGAAAGTCGAAATCCATCTGAAGTTGAACCCCGACAATTCACACGTGTTTGATCGACAGGTGATCGCACTCAACCGATGGAGCTCGTTGAAAGAAGTATGCATGGACATCAGGTTATGGTATAAAAAAGAGGTGGAGCACGCACGGTTAGACAATAAAATTTCACGACCACCCGGAAGTACTCAATGGAACTGGACGGAAGGATTTCACGCTTCAGAAACCGCGACGATAGTATTGCAGGCAGCGGGCGAGCTGCAAGTGCCGACAAAGCTGTTTCTGGATACTAGGACGAGTCCTGGTTCCAATCTCGAGTCTAAATTGAGGAAATGGTGGATGAAACCTCCTAGAACAAGAGAAAAACCAAGCATGAAGAAGAGGCGCTTGAAGAGCATAGAGAAGGAGCTTCGTGGTGCGTCTGAGAGTGAGATTTGAGTGAACGGTGTTTTGGCGTTTACGGATGTACCGACGTTCGCGGATTGTGCTCAGCGCCGTGAAGAAACTTCTGAAAACTCACTTACTTAAAGGAAATTTGGGACATGTCTTAAACGGGTTGGCGCAAAGATAATTAAGGGCGTTTTATAGAATACCAAACACCAAATCCAACTCACCATCCAAGACACCAAACTACCTATATCCATCCCATACACATATCATGCATCACCCCTCCCCTCCCCCACCTCAAGAGGAAACCTAGCAGGTCCCCGCACCCCAGCCCCCACAGTTGCCACCAGCATACCCTCCCTGAGAAATAGGCTGGTAACTAGCCGCATACGTCGCATTCGTAAACCCAAACGCATCACCCACCGTCCACTCCCCACCCCCAAAACTAGCCTGATTCACAGTCCCATACGCCCCAGCATCCCAACTCTCCGTATAAAAGGCACAATACATACCCCTCGCCACCCCCTGCGGATCATTCAACTGATACGCAACAACATGATTACAAACCGTCGGATTCTTGCCCTTCGTCACCGGAGGATTCGCAAAATTATACGAAGTCTGCGCGCTACAAGCCGCGACGCAGACGCCCGCGGCGAAATACTGTACTTGACCTGGCGCGAGACCGAAAGAGAAGAATTTCGACCCGATGAATGTGGTATAGCCGCCCGTAGGATCAACAGGACAATTTGGTGCCCCCGGCCAGGAAATGGGACCGCTCCAGCCGGGGACAGAGGGAGGGGTGGTGAGGGCGTTGTAGCCATTTGAGCCGGCGATGACGACGTGGAAGGAATCGCGGTATTGGCCTGCGTTTGTGGCTGTTGCGGGGCTGACGGGCACGCCCCAGAAGACACATTTGATGTTTGTGAGGGAGGGGGGGTTGGGGCAGGACTCGGCGTTGGGATCGAGGGTCGGGTCGCGCTCGAAGTAGAGGTTGAATGCTACGCAGCCTTTTTGTTGGGTGCAGAGGTTGGCGCACTGGATGGTGTCGTATTTGTTTAGGTTGGTGTAGCCCATGTAGGAGGAGGTTGAGGTTGAGGCGTGCAGGTTGGTGAAGTTTAGGGAGTAGCCTTTGGGGATTGGGGCTGAGTAGGCGGCGGCTTTGAAGTAGGGGTAGTTCTCGAAGTATTCGGGGGAATCAGGGCTAGGCTTGTCAGTATAATTCCAGAAAATAAGATGATATTACTTACCGAACTGTAGGGCCGGTGCCGGCTGGCTGCGTTGCACAGGTTCCATCGCGCTTATTCAAGGCAACATCACGCTTCTGGGCGATAGGGGTTGCTTGAATAGCAGCAGAACCGATGGATGAAATGGTTGGGTCTGGTTGGGCATAGACAACCTCAGCAGTTCCAACGACTGGAGCGCTTTGAACGGAAACTGCAGGAGCGGCAGTAACCTGAGAGAAGTCAATGCTCTGCGCAGCAGCAAGAGCAGCAAAGCTGGACACGATGAGAGAGGACCGCATCTTGATGGCCAAGGAAAGCAACGGCTGTTGAGAAGCGAGCGACTAGGAATATGATTGCTACTGAAGTGGAGGGTGAGGAGAAGGCATGTTAAATATATATACTATCCTAAGACCAGGCGTCTGACGGGGCATGACCAACTCAACAGAGTACGGCCGAATTACGCACTCACTGTGATGAAAGTGAAGCCAACGATAACAAAATCAATAGATCGACGTCAACGACAGCTATCACAGATTCTGACAAGGGGCCGACTCCAAAAGCAACTTTGGAAAAGCTGGGGAGGTCATTTTTGGTAAAGTATTGTAAATCTCTTCCTATTAAAGGGGGCTCTATATACGCGTTGCTGACTTGCAGGAGTAGTAAGAACACGATCTGAGATCAGGTACCGGAAGCTTCCGCTACACTGCGTTTGAAGAAGTCTCGACTCCATACTTTGAGTTGGCGTTCACGCCTTGTAAAGTTGCGATAGATGCTGTGCTATTTGTAGTAAAGCGCCATCGATAAAGCCTCAAGCTTATATTCAACGGCTTCATCTTAGCGCAATACCTTGTTTTTGTCCGTCCACCGGTAGCAGATTTGAGAAACTCCAGAAAACACTTTGAAGGTATAATAAGAATAGGAAACTGGCTTCAATCTTACTGAGATGACAAGCCATCAGTACAAGTCTTTTCCAGCATGTTGCCGAAATGAACACAATAATGCATATCTTGTGGTTTCGGGAAAGTTCCGACACTGAAGTGCCGAGCGGTTTGCCCGCAGGCTAACGGAAGGCTTGACCCTCACCAGGTTTCTTCGTATTTTCTAGTCTCGCCCTGACTTCAGGGGGGAATAGCTTCGATCGTTCTGATAGAGGGCTGTGTGTGGTTGCTTCCACCCATACCGCTCGAGGAAACTCCCATTTAGGGTTGCAGTTTTTGGCACCATTCTATACCACGTTGGCATGCCCAAACTTTGTATTCGTTCTCTTGATGCTCGCGAGAATTCAAAGACGAGGATACCTGCACGATGCTCGCCAGCAACTGGACCCCCGTCGCAAAGCATTAGGGCATAAGTTAGCTGCATCATAGACAACCTCGGGAGATCTGCATAAAGACAGAGATAACGTGGAATGCCAGGAGCTTCTCCAACAATCGGCGATGACTCGCATGAAATCATTTCTGATGGTAGGAGCGTCGACTCAACCTTGCTGCTTTGCGTTCACTTGGGCTCTCGCCGTGAAAATACCTCAAGCTCCAAGAACCCATTCTTCGCCGGGGCCCAAAATCTCTATTCGGTTTCAATTAACAGAATTTAGAACTCGTCAAAGATAGCCTCCCGGAGGAGGTCTAAGAGTAAAAATCCTGCATTTTAATAGCGTAATCGTGCAGTGGAGAATGTTTTTCGCCCCGAGCCTTAACGCCTCCCAATGCAATGTGACGCTGCAAGCTTAATCCAACGTATTGTACACCCGTCCTCCCTACTATGCCGGTAGGTTTCCCGTATGCCATGATCTCAGGCGCGGAACATCCCGTTCAGCATCTTCAATTTTCTCCCCGTCCATCTACTTCTCCCCGTTCCTGAACTTCTCATTCTCTACCTCCCTCCAATCCCGCTCAATTGGCTCATTGCCTGACGTTTCTTTCGCAGTATCTGAAAAGGCTGGCTTGCCCGCATACAGCATATGTCCCCTCTCCTGTGCACCTCCTTCTAATTCCTTGCTCACAGCAATAGGTTGGTTCCCCCTAAATCGTTTCCGCATATCTACCATACCCCTCTTACACTCTCCGTAACCTTTCTTCAGTTGCTGGCATTTCGTGGGCATCGTTTCGAGAAGAGGGGATCGCAGGCAGTCGGAGGGCTTATTTCGATCAATCATAACGCAGTCAGATTCTTGGAGGCATTGCGCTAGGGCAGCTCCTGTTGTGTATTGTTAGCATCAGATGCTTTGATGGGAAGGAAGAAAGAATGGAGAGCTCAACTCACTGATATCTTTACACGATGAAGGCATCTTCGAACCAACTATTTCTTTCCAATTTGCAGCCAAGAACTCTTCCGGGACCAAATATCCCCAATTATCAAATAGTATGGGGTAGCTCCGTCTGCGTCTGCTTCTGCGTAGGTTTTGTTCCTTCTTCTCTTCAAAACAGAGCAGCGAATGGAAGTTCTAGGCTTCGTAAAACTTATCGGAGTTGACTGCGCGGCAATGTATGTATTTGCTGTCGTCTGAGGTGCTGATATTTGTGTTCGTGTGGGTATCTGTATTTGTATTTGTATATCGAGACAACGGAGGGGAGTCTGGTGGCCCTGGAGAAGAAAGGTGCGCGAGACCCGATGGAGAAAAGCGGCGCACTCATTCAGGACATAGCATAGCTCCCTGGACCGGGACCGGGGGATCTTTGTTCCAGTTCCTGTTGATCCGGATTCGGATAGCTTGGATCTGGGCATTTGATGGTCTCTGCCCTTTGTGTCGCGATGCGCAGATAACATTGTTTTGTGTCTTGAAGTCCATACTTTGCTCTTATTCCTCTCAGTAGAAGTAATTTTCCCAGTCGCTGTTGCACTTTGTGCTCCTTACCCCGTACGACGCCAACGGTTTCCCAACGTCGAGAAAGGATTCGCATGTGACATCAGTGGCGTGGCTGAGGTATGTAACGGCTTTCTGATATGCGCCCGACGACTTAGAACAGCCGCAAAGAAATATTGACTTACCTTGAGAAAGATTTCTGGATCATATTACGACCCACGACGAGCGGTGTTATTCTCCAGATAGTGTCCAAGGAGCGGGAGCTTTTCTACGGCACCGGGACGCGCCGGGCATCTGTGCATCCACGCTTCAGCCTTCGGTCTTGAAATCAGCGCTACCTGTATTATTGCAAACGACCATGCCGAAATTTTGAATCAATTTTAGAGATACCCAGTCCCCAAAGTTGTTTTGCGAGTTGGAGGAGCCTTTGATTTTGAGCCTGAGAAATTTCCAAGATGCCTCCCATTCCTTTTCTAGGTCGGCTAGGTGTGTAAGTCATCCCTATCTCCCTCATGAAATGATTTGAAAATATGAGCAATGGAAGAATATTTGAAGCTGATCCATACTCAGAGCCGAATACCTCGCCCTCATTGGGTCTTTCATTCTTGTCGGCGCCGAAGCCATAATCAGAATCCTCACTCTTGCTTTACGTACGTATATTCACGTGTTTGTAGAACTTCTGCTAATCTTTGAACAGCAAGCTCGATAATATCACTTTTCTATAGAGCCTCTAGACGATTGTTCAATAGACTTACATCTCCTGCGGAAAAGAAGTCCGCGATCAAAAAGAAGGGTACATCGCGTCGGCCTTCAAATGAAATTACAAGCTAACATCATCAGATGTCTCGGATTCGATTCGAGATGCATCGGACTTTGTCGATCTATGTGCTCTATCCGGCTACTATGCAGAAGAGCACGTCGTTCAGACAGGAGATGGGTATCTTCTAGGTCTCCATCGCCTCGCATGGCGAAGAGGGGAGGAAGATCAGAAAGTGAACAACGGCAGGAACAGCATCAAGAAGAATGTCATTTACATGCACCATGGCCTGCTCATGAACAGCGAGGTATGGGTATGTCTCACAGACGAGCAGAGATGTTTGCCGTTCAAGCTGGTGGAGCAAGGATACGATGTTTGGGTAAGTGGTGAAAAGCTTCATTCATGACGGACGCTAATTTGATACAGCTTGGAAATAATCGCGGGAACAAATATTCCAAGAAATCCTTGCATCATTCTCCCACGGATATACCCTTTTGGAATTTTTCAATGGATGAATTTGCATTCCATGATATCCCGGATAGCATTCAGTATGTGTTGGAGACCACCTCAGCAGCATCGCTATCCTACATCGGATTCTCCCAAGGAACAGCCCAAGCCTTTGCGACTCTGGCAGTACACCCAAAACTCAACGAACAAGTCAACGTCTTTATCGCCCTCGCACCAGCAATGTCACCAGCCGGTCTCTCCAACGGCATAGTAGACGCCTTGATAAAAGCCTCGCCCCAAGTCCTCTATCTCCTTTTTGGTCGCCGTTCAATCCTGAGCTCAGCAACTATGTGGCAGTCGATACTATACCCACCAATATTCGTCCGCGCCATCGATATGGGCCTGTCCTTCCTCTTCGGCTGGCATGCCCGCAATATTTCCACCAGCCAAAAGCTCGCCGCCTACCCTCATCTCTACTCTTTCACCAGCACCAAGTCTGTAGTCCACTGGTTCCAAATCATCCGCACAAAGTCCTTCCAAATGTACGACGACGACGTCCAACCCGTCGTATCTCTAGGAAGCGTAAGCAAGTACACCAAAGTCGCTAAGTTCCCAACCCGCAACATCAAAACTCCCATTGTGCTAGTCTACGGCGGCAGCGACTCCCTCGTGGACATCGATGTCATGATGAAGGAGCTCCCAGCTCACACCATCGCGACCGAAGTTCCACATTACGAACATCTAGATTTCCTCTGGGCCCGAGGCGTAGAAACACTAGTCTTCCCACATGTCTTCGATGCTCTAAATTCCTTCGTCGACGCAGAGCACTCTCAAGAAGAATACGATCGTTACCGCAGCGCACGCCATGCGTCTCTCGGTGTCGGCGCAAGGAGACCTATGTTGATGGCTAATCCATATGCAAGCGAAGATGACAGTAGCCAGACATACGCAGATATTGCGGGTGTGCCGCCAGGAGGAGACGCAGATGCTCTAGCTACTGCGAGAAACGTGCTGCATTCCGAACCATCTTTCCCAAGCCCAGGCGCGAGAAAGAGGGCTCGTATGCAGCATGATTACGATGATTCCTCTGCAGACTCCTCGCCCGTTGCTGCAACGCATATTAGGACCGTTCCTGCGGAGGAAGCGAATGGGAATGGAAATGGGAACATCACGGCTAAGCTGAGACATGCAAGGAGGGGCAGTGCAGGCAGCAGTCTGAATTTCGGTGATGGAGCAAGAGGTATCAGTCTCGGCGCTGGGCGAGCAGTCAGTGGTGTCGTGACGGGTGAGACGATTGGAAATATGACGGCGAGTTCGGACGAGAATAGTTCGTCGGGGAGGAAGAAGGGGAGGAGATAGGTAAATAGGGGTGTGTATAGATAGCGGTCATATTTTGAAAACAGTACAATACAATGATTTTCCTTTTCTTCACGTCAGCCCCTATTTTCCAGAGTCTGAATGATTCCAACACACTGAGTCAGAGTTATAGTTTGACGAAGGCACACGTTAGTTAAAAGCCCCTAACACACGTCGAAAGGAGCGCTTTGAAGTCCAAGTTTTCCATTCCGTTGCACAATCAATGCGTCAGAAGATGAAGGATCGCAGGCTATGCCGGAAAATCAATTCGATGCATACATCCCCCATTCCCCCACCACTCTCTCCCCAAAGTCCCATCCCCATAAACCTTTCCCCGTCTCTCTCCCCTCATTCCCTCCTTTCCCCCACCCCTAAAAGCAAGGTAAATAAATACTGACTCCCTCACACACCCCCCTCCCTTCCCCTTCCCATCCCTACAAGCCCCCTCAAGCACCTCACATTTCCTCTCCCAGCTCCCACAAATCGGGAATTGAGTCTTTCGTTTTTCCGGGTCTGGGAGGATGACGGAGGGGCAGGTTACAACTATTAACTTTATTAGTGGGATGGATTTTGAAGGGGGAGGAAAGAGAAGGAGGAATGAGGGAGAGGGGAAACTAACTAGAAGACTATTTACAAACACAAGATTTGTCCGTAAAACTATAGATAGTTTCCGTGCACATCTTCTTCGTTACTTCGCTGAGGGAATGGGAAGAAATAAGAATTGGGGTACTGTAGTAAAGTTTGCGATTTGATGGTGGATGGGGGAGGAGAGGGGTAGCGTGGTACCAAATTGGTAGGTTGAGGGATTTAAATACAACCAACCATCCAATCCAGTGAGCTCTTTCGAACTTGACATGTATACATACACAACAATCACGCAACTTGTTGAAATTATCGTACCATGAATGCAAACAGACACAAGGATGATTCAATGCATGTAGAAAGAACCACGGGTATATTCGAGTCAAAGTATCTTACTTTCCTTCCTTCTCCTCATCTCATTCTTCATTCACCCTCCCTCCTCATCAACAACCACCGCCTCCCACCAACAAATTACACATACAACCTGAAAATAAAAGGAGAGCGAGCAAAAAAAAGTCATGCTTTTACAAGACAATGTATGCATGCTAATCAATTAGCTTATATTTCCCTCTGCCTGCCCCAACTCAAGTTATTTCATTACTCAAAATATAAAATCAAAACAACAAGGAGAGATGTGATCGCGCTTGATCTATGTGTCAAACTCCACCGATGGCCGTAAAAGCAGAAAAAACAGCCGTCATGAATCGCGCTCCGTAGATAGCGGGTCGAGTTTTGGTGAGAATCAAAAGGAAAGACGTAGACTTCGTAAAGAGAACTCCCTTGTTCGGGGTTGTGTGGGTGTTTATTGTATCAGGACTTTAATCGGTGCGCCTCAATATGCTATTTCGGCTTTGTGCTCGTGGTCGCATTGTTGACCCTGATGCCGCACCTATAGTATTGCTTTGGGCGTGACGTCCCTTGGCCGAGTGGTGTTGATGTAGACCGCCAACATCGTGCTTGCCTATGTAGATGTCAGATAGTCATAGAAGAGTAATAAATAAACGACAACTTACCATCGCAGCATGCTCGAACATTCTCGAGCTTGTCTGACTCCCGATCCTGCTTCTCGATCATTTCCCTCAAGTCTTCAGCACTGTCATGCACCTCGCTAGCCTCGTAAATGCTTCCATTGTTCTGGGTACTGTATCGGCTTCGCGAGCTTCCCAAAAAACCGTCCTTACCGGGCTTCCAGTAGCTGCTCAGTCTTGACAAAGTTCCTCCTGAAGGCCGGGATGAGGTCGAGGCTTGCATGAGTTGAGGATTGTTAATGGATGCCCGAACCGATTTGCGTGTAGGAGAGGTGTTACGAGTAGTGCGACTGTTGTACGATGACAGTGACGCTGGGCCCCGGCGCGAGCTACTGTTGCCATACCCGGGATTAAACTCAGCGACATCCTCATGCGTGAGAGATCCATTAGTAACATCCTCAGAGTCCTCGATCTTCTCCTCGCCAGTTCTTAGAAGTAGGTATGAAAGCGCGTTGAACCATGTCTCGTGGCGTTGTCCAGTGCTTGCAGTGAATTTGACCGCACGGCCAGGAGTCATGATGATCAAACTCTTGCGATGCAATCCCGGAGGCATAGGATTGTCATCAGTCACTACCCTGACGGCCTCAATTGGAACACTCTTTGCCTTCAACTCGGCTCGGCCAGCTGAAGATGGATCCCTGTCGCTCCAATAAAGTGTTCTGGTATATGGGTGGACCCAGAAGTAACGACGGTGTCGGTTTTCTGACATTGCTCCACGGCCAGCCTTCCTGGTATACTTCCACAAAAACTCTCCGATCATCGTCTGAGTAATAGCATTGATCATTCTAGGATCGGTACCAGGTTCTAAACCGTGAGGCATTGGCATTCCTGCTTTCATATTGAAACGAGTTTCTATCTCGGATGCAAATGATGTCACAGATGAACGCCTAGATCTTGCCGTCCCAGGAGGCGACTGTACGAGGCCTGAAGATGAGTGCAAAGCACGTGGGGTTGGACCATCTCTGATTGAGGATGGACTCTTTGGCACCTGAGAACTTGGCGTACGAGGTCTGAAAGAAGGGTTGGCTTTGTAAGCACTCGCTGGCAGTAATGGAGGTCCCATGGCACCAGGCGGAGGGGCACCACTAGATGAACCGGTACGCTGAGCGGCTGCGGCGATGACTTGTTTAGAGTCAGCGGGCAGTGGTGGGTGTATGCTCGAGATCGATCCGTTGCGTTGACTCCCGGGACTAGTGGGTCTCTTGGTAAAAGGAATGGTATCATTGGGATAATCAGGATCAACCATCTTCGCCCGCGCACGGCCGACACTTCCAATGCTCTCTTGCGACTTGCGGCCTCGGACTATTGCAGGCACAATCGGTGCATTAGGGGAAACCGGCGATTTACGACCGTCTTCAGCGAGAATCGTTGCCTGCCGCTTGATACGCTGCATCTCATCAATTTGATCTGCTGTCAAAGCAGTCTGCGAGCTTTCGTCGGTGGTCTCTACACGCAACTTCCTAGTTACTCTTTCATTGGTATTGCTGGATAGCTCTTGGAATGGACGTTGAGATTCGGGGGTATTATCCAGAGGGGAGTTGCTTGGCGATTGGCGAGTCTCATCCTCGGCGATGATTGGTGTAGTAGGTGTCTTATTCTTGTTCCAGCCAAAGACAGATCCAAGGAAAGTGGGTTGAGGAGTCTTTGGATCCTCTTGTGTAGTAGCAGCAGCTTCCTCAGGCTCGGGCTCGTCTCGGGGAATCATAACAGCATCCCTTCTTGGGCTACGAGGTGAAAGAGGCTCAATGGGCTCTGTATCAACAGTCTGAATAGATGAGAAGACTAGCGGAGCAGGCACTGGAGCCTGTTTTGGCGTGGTTGGCAACACCTCCCTAGAGCGTTTAGACACAATAGGTGTGGGCACTTCCGTTGGCTCAACTTGCTCAGAATAGATAGTAGACATTGTTAGTGGTGCAGCAGCAGTCTCAAATCCAGAAAGGCTGGCCATTGGGGTATGCGCACGAGACATCGGAGGTGACGGGAACTGGGCTAGTGATTCTTCCATGAGTCCAGGCTCATACTGTGAGCTCATATCACTGTACGTTGAAGCCGATATTGGCCGAGACGCCTCTGGAGAATCAACTGTGAGCAGATTACTCATTTGGTCCTGGAACTGCTCATCGTGCCATTGGCTTGCCGCATCAGACATCGAGATTCTAGCCTGGGTTCCGGTAGAAGAATGTTTGTCGCTCAACAGGAAGGAAGCTCCCGCAAGATTAGCCCCTTCCAGGATAGGCAAAGCAGTTTGTGGTGTAGTTGGCTCTGGCTCCCATGGTTCGGTCATCATTCCAGAATCGACCATAGGGATCACCGGTACAGGTGGTGCCACAGTGACAGGTGCGGGAGTACCCTTCGCAGTACTGGGCCTTGATGCTGGCGTTGCGGATTGCAAATCGAATTGGCTGCGGCTTGGGGTCCCTTGGATCGAGTCCTCTTCATCACTCCCACCCATCTCAGCAAGCTCGGCAAACAAAGTCTGCCCAGGCTGTCCAGGAGTACCATTTCTACTGCTGTTTGCAAAGCTTGCTGGGCTGCTTTGGAATGGTTCTTCGCTTGCAATTCTGGAACGGCGGTTGCCACCACGACTAACCTTAAGTCTAAGACGTCCTTGTGGTTGAGCAGTTGGCGTCTTGACCTCATCGTATGCCCATTCCTCACCTGAGGTCGAAGCAGTACTTTGGAATGAATGGCGATTTCCTGGTTTGGTAAGAGCAAGAGGTGCAGGTCTCTTGCTGGATGATTTGCCAGCAGTGCCCTCGGTTTCGGTCAATTCCTCACTGCCACTCATATCCTCAATACCAGTTTGGAAATCCTCTGTTTCTGTAGCTCGTTCATTGGCCGTCTCGAAGTTGGCGTCGCTGGTCTCGTTGGCAGTTTCAAAATGGTCGCTATGGTCGGGCAGAGACCCGGCAGCAACTCCACCAGCGGCAGCTCCTGCAGCAACACGCGCTGCAATAACCGCTGCTGAGCGGCTCGGACTGGCTTGGCCATTGTCTTCCTCCCAATTTGGATCATCGATCAATATTTCACTTCTGCTGCTCCTCAAACCTCCCAGCTGCCCAGGTTTTAAAGGCTTCTTGAACTCCTTTGAGTCTACTTTGCGGTTCCTCTTGCCATTGCCAGATCCCATAACATCTCCTCGGCGAGTTTCCAGCTCGTCGCGGGCGTCTTGAAGCATTCGCTTTAATTCCAATTTCTCGGTCTTCTCTTGGTGGACCTTCCCCTTGAGATTCTGGATCATTCTATGAGCATGGTGCAAAGAACTCTTCAACGTCTCGGACTCCAACATGCTGTGCCTTGGGGTACCCTTCACTGGAGATGGCGGAGGAGAGTGTTCAGGAGTAATATCGTCGTGAGCAGTCTCAAAGTCTTCATCGCTAAGACCTCGTTGTTGATCACGATCCTCAAGTCTTCCTCGTTGATGTGCAACGGCTTTGGCAAGTTCTTGGTTCTGGCCAGTCAAATCTTCAATTTTGCGTTGCAGCGCTCCACGCTCATTCTCGGCCACTGTCATGCTTCTCTTGACGCTGGCAAGCTCAACATCGTGGTGCTTGACAGCGGCTGTATGATCTTCAGACAGCTTTGCGTGGCTCAGCTTGATTTCGTCGAGCTCCTTTTGGGCAGAGGTTTTCTCAGCTTGGGCAATATTAAGATTCTGAGTTAATTTCTGTTCCCTGTCGGCGGATTCCTTTGCTGCGGCTAAAAATTCGTGGATCTGAGTCTCCAAATTCCAGTTTTCGTCCTTGTACCTATGCTCGCTCTCGTCAAGGCTTCGTAAACGCTCGCTGAATCCCTCCGCCTCTGCCTCCAGTCTCGATTTGTCCAAAGTTGCAGTCTTTAAAGCTTCTTCCTTTTCAGCCAACAGGGATTGAAGGTGTCTAACTTGTGATAGCAAAGATGTGCTTATTTCTGTAGCAAATTCTATATCGTGCACACGATTCGAAGGCTGATTTCGTGATCTTCTGTTATTGGGGACGCTGAGCTTAGAAGGCGAGTTCGTGGCTTGACTTTCGAATTTCGAAGGGCTCACAGCACGCTATTACATGTCAGTCATGTTCAAAACATGTGAAATTACAGACAAACCTTGGTTTCACCAGTATAAGGAGAACTGCCAAATTCGCCACTTGATATTCTTGATTTCGGCAGAAACGCCCTCGCACTCTCCCGGCCAACCTCATTGTATTCCTTCTCAATCTCCACGAGCTTCTGCCGCAGTTCAGGTGTGATGTCTTCCTCGTTCTGCTGCTTCTCCACTTCCTTCAATCTTTCAGCAAGTTCTTTATGCTGTTGCACAAGTGTGGTCCCAAGCTTCGACGCATCTTGAATTCGTCGTTCTGTCTCAGCCAGGTGAGCCTCCAAAGCTCGCTTTGCTTGATCCGGAGAAGTTGTGGGCCCGAGGGCAAAAAGCTGGTTATCGAAATGCGAGAATCGGTGGTGGGCTGAGCTTGTTGAACTTGACAGGAAGGGATCAGTCGGCTCTGTTCCCTCGGAGGACATGAGATCCTGTGAAGCCAACGAGGGCTGCTCGGATGCTAGTGAGGTAGCCATCGCGACTCCACCAAATCAGACAAAACAATTCCAATCAAAAGATGGCCTCTGATAGAGAATTGTTTTCAATATCGCCAATATCGCCCGTCTCCAACACCTCCCGCGCTCCTATAAGGGGCACGAAGCCAATTCCGGGCGAGATTTGCAGAGGAACTGGGATCGCGTGAGATTTTTGTGCTTCGTCCAAGAGAAGTAGGATTGAATGGTGCAACTTGGTGGCAGGTCGCACCGCAAAGCTTGGAGTGAGGTTGCACTGGAATGTTGGGCAGTGTTGTTGATGCAGAGTTCAGGAGCCCGAATTTAGTCGTGTTGACTAAAAGCGCGCGTTCCTGATACTGTGCTGTGCTGCTCCGCACTGAGACGCGAGACCGATGATGAAAGGAGCCGGTCTTGGTCCTCCTCGCAGGCCGGGTGAAGCAATTGCAACCGTTGCCAGCAAAACTGTCACGTCGGCAAGAGCAATGGAGGTTTGCAAAGCAAAAATAGAAGGGCGGCGGTTGAAGTGAGGAGGCGATTGACGATGGTCCGCTCCGGCGATCACGATAAAAAGGCAGGTGCGGGCCAAACTTGCAGGCTTGGAGGCGTGGAGGCGTGGAGGCGCCGTCGCTTGATATTTGACGGGTTGTGACTGGTCAGGATGGAGATCTTGTTTACGGCCTTCTTTTCATCTCATCCAGGAACACTGCCTTCTATTGGCCTACACGCTCTCAAAACATTGGGAAACAACAACATAAAACCTCTGACTTGCATGGACGACGTAATTTGCTGAAATTAGATTTGTAAATGTCCCTACTTCAGCCAGGAGTATCCCGGTAATAATTTTTAGCCTTTAAGTTTGCATCCGCAAAAGAAAACAGAACATCTGTGCCCTCCTCGGTCCAAAAAAATGGGCCTTCCGCCTTCCACTGGCTTCTTCCTGAGGCTGCCATTTTAGTCAGCCTTTCCTGTCCCATATCGAAATTCTTCAGCCTTGGGGAAGATCCACGACAGAGCTACTTCCAGCAACCATTTAAATTCACAAACGCTTAGAAGTCTGTGACACAATCCAAGATCATGGAATCAGCAGAACCCCCCCCGGCAGCTGCCCCAGTAGCAATCTTCAAAAAGCGCTCCGCAAAGGGCAAATCCAACTTTCGAAAACGAGCCGCCACTCCACCCCCAGCATCCGACAGCGACGATTCCGCATACTCCTCCTCTGAAGACGAATCCGGGCGAAAGATCAAAAGAAGAAAGAAGAATACTGGCGTCGTAACCGCATCTTCGAGGAACAATGTGACCTCCAACACAGACCTTACAGCTTCAAAATATTCTGCAGATAGAAGCACAACTATCAAGAGCTCCAATGACGCAACGAAGCAGAGCAATTGGTACGATGAAAACGCTACCGATGCACTGTCTAGCAAAAACCTGTTAGGTAGCACTAGAACAGCTGCAGAAGCACCAGATGGAACATACAAAGGCCTCGCAAACGCCACAACCTTCATCCAAAAGAACCCCGATGCCCCAAAACGTGTTGTGGGCCCCGTAAAAGCACCCACAAACATCCGCACTATAACCGTCACCGATTTCGCGCCAGATGTATGTAAAGACTACAAACAGACGGGATTCTGCGGGTTCGGAGACAGTTGTAAATTCTTGCACGCGAGAGAGGATTATAAGCAGGGGTGGCAGCTGGATAAAGAGTGGGAGAATGTAACGAAGGGGAAGAAGGTTACAGGGGGCACGAAGATAGCGAGTGCGAATAGGGATGCGGGGAATGAGGACAGTGATGATGATGATACAGCGCTGGAGGGGATCCCGTTTGCGTGTATTATTTGTAGGGAGGCTTATAAGGATCCTATTGTGACGAAGTGTGGGCACTACTTCTGCGAGAGTTGTGCGTTGAAGAGGTATAGGAAGGATCCGAGTTGTGCGGCTTGTGGCGCGGGCACGAATGGTGTGTTCAATGTTGCGAAGGGGTTGAAGAAGTTGTTAGATAGGAAAAGGGAGAAGGCTGCGAAGAGGCGGCAGAAAGCTATTGAAGCTGGAGAGGAAGTTAGTGAGGAGGAGGAAGAGTAGGGATTAAGCAATAGCAAATCAAAAAATTTCATTGACGATGCCCCTTTCTTTTATGTATAATGTTATTTAATGCTCTGTTCTTGTCTTTTAGATGTGTTCGCTCATGTTTCCCAATAAAAAGATTTAGGCAGCCGAGGCTTGCACATCTTCACAACTCTAACCCCATTTCACTTGGCCAATTACCTATTCACCCATTATTGACATCTTATAACCTATCTCTTTTATCTTACACTCCATTCAACAACAAACCAATCACAAAATCACACAATTCTCATGGTCAACCCATCAATGAAGTTCCCCTCGTAATCAGGCTCCAGCCTAGACCATGAATAACCGCGAATCCATAGAAGCGGTGAATTAGAACAGAAATAATCGCCACTCAAACTCATCCGAGCAGCTCTTCTCAATTCACCGTCCAGGAATTGTGTTTTAGCCCACTCCAGGGTAACTGGGACATAGTTCCAGGTTGATTACGCAGCTTTCAAAACACAATCAACAACAAAGCCAACGTAACACATCATGGCACTTACGCGCGCCAAAATAAGGAACGATATGGCGATTAGACAGTTGGAGTGTATTGATCTCACGATGGCGAATACGCCTGAGAGCGAGGCGGAGACTACGGGGAACACGAGTAAATCGGCGGTAGGTTTGCTCCTTCCACATCTGTCGTATAGTTCTATTCCACGGCAACTGGGCAGTTGGCATCCAGAATCATCGGGCTTGTAACCAGAAACCTCCACTGTCTTACAGTCTGGCATTGGGCGTCGAATGTTAAGGTTCAAGAAGGTTTCGGGAACTTGATTCTGACATCAAGCCTGCCCGTTCAACTGAGTTTCGTTCACCCACCCCAAGCGGAGCGTTCTGAAGTCCCATCGTTTCTCTTCTTCCATTAGATCCAAGGAAACACGCTTTCATGATGAACAACGCTGACCACGGCGACCTAGATGCGTCCAGGACCAATCGTCAAAAGTCTCGCAAGCTTCAGGAACTACTCCAAAGTACGAGCGTCCCAAAAGCTCACCCTCAAGCAGAAAGTCAAGTACTGGAATATGAGTATGCCGCAATGGAAGACCGGTCCCAGCGGTACGCAGAAATTGAAACCAGCAGAATCATCCCCCGTGCTCATCGAGTCAAACCCATCCACTATGGTCGGGCCTCAACTGCCTGGTTCTATCAAAGAAGAAGCCCCCATAAACATCCAAGCATTCACGTTCACCGGCCAAGGTTTTGACATCGATCAGAAGTCGAAGAACAAGTGCGACAGCATGTTTAGCAGGTTTGCAAGTCCAACGGTACCACCTAAAAAGTCGGCTGGGAAGCAGAATTGGTCATGGGAAAGCTTGGATCCAGGATCAGAAGCGGGAGAAAGCGCCAGAGAAACTGGGACAACCATAGCCGTCTACAGTCCCAAGAAAGCAGCTCGCACGGATGAAGCGTTGAACGTCTCTGATGCTTTGGGTAATATGTCAGGAACGACACAGGAGAGTCCCGTCAGTGTACCATCTATGTTTGGTCCCAAGAAGGCAGCTGGTACAGAGGGACAGGCCTTCACGGACGGCATCAGTGGCATTTCAGGAGAAATCACCAGCAGCAATGGAACAACACCATCGATTTTCGGCCCCAAGAAGGAGGTTCCCACAGACGAAGCTACGTTCTCCAAGTTCGGCGCATTGCCCAAGGAGATCCGCGATATTATTTGGAGCGAGGCCTTGCAGTCTCTACCACCGCAAGCTGTCGTCATTTCCATAGATTGGATCGAGATAAAGAAAGTCAAAGATGCAAGACCAAGTGGCGACACATCTCCTATTTTCAGGGTCAAGGCTACTTACAAGATTCCGCAAATACTTCATGCCTGCAGCGAATCACGGGTCGTGGGCCTTCAGAGGTATAGATTGGCTTTCAAAGAGCAGCTCAACGGCAAAACTGTCTTCTTTGATTACGAACAGGACGCCCTTTTTTTCACCTGTCCTGTAAGTGATACCGGACAGTTGGCATTTCGTTATACCCTGCTTCCCAACTAACTCCTTTTCAATAACTCCGCTCCTCCAAACATGTTCTTGAAGGGGCGAAATGCTGACTCTCACGTCCTCTAGGCTGCATTCCTGTACTTTTACGGCGGAACTCTCGTTGGTAAAAGTCCGCCCAGCGTAGGTTTCCATTATGATATGAACGAAGTACACCGCAACGTCCAGCATATTGCAATAGCCGGCCCAATCAATGGATATGCGTCTAACGTGAATCCCACGTCAGCCGCCGTAGGTTGGACTCTCAATCTAATGGTTCGGCTCAAATTGTTGGTGCGCGATACCCTCAACCGATTGAACCGATTGGTAAGTTTATTCCTGCAAGTTTTTAAATGGCCCATTTCCCTTTTATTATTCCAAGCACATCTTTTCTGACAAACTTGAGTTCCATATTTATACCAATTGCTGACTTTAAACTCCTCCAGGATTGCTATAGAACCGTCCGCATACGTTCAATGCAGCAGATTTCAGGCCGCTCGACTCCCTCCGGTCCGTGGTCTGAGCTCACCATTCATAGAACGCCAGACGAAATGCCAGAAATATGTATCCTTTCCCACACCTACAACGAAATTTCTCAAAATATCGCCGTGGTGGCTTCGGAAATGGAAAGCCGTGGATTTTCAATGGAAGCATACCGACGGTCGACGGCCGGCAATCACGCATCGCGCACCTGAGCTCGAATGAGGTATTGGGTCTGTTCAGCTTACTCACTGTGTGATAAAAGCAGGAGCCGTAGGCGTATCATGGCGAGGCAATCAATAACATTCATAGGGGATCCTGACATACTATTTCAATTTTGCTAGACTTCGGGAGTCATGGCTTAGAACAGATGTATCAGACACATTGGCCATTTTGCAGAATAAAAAGAGGAAACAAGGGCTCATGTATCTACCACTCGAAACCGGAGAGGGCCAGTGCAGAACGAAACGTCATTTTCACGAAAGCTCACATACAGGGCGAACACTTGCAAAGTGCCGGTAAGTATCATCTCCTCATCACATTTCTCAAATTTGAAGTTGCTACTCCTTAACCTACCTGCTTCCCCTCCTTCCCCTCCTTCCCTAATTGCTCAAACTTCTATATCCTGTTTTCCGTCCTTGAGGCACACTGAGTTCAGCTAAGTCGGGGCTAAAATCTAAACTGAAAATCTTGCGGAAGTTACGCCGACTTTTTCAAGTACCAGGGGACTTGCGAATTTCTCGCGGTGTGCAATTATATACATTGAAGACATATGCGAAGGGTGCAATTTTCTATCTACCAAGTGGTAATGCCAGATACAACCCTCCAGGGCGCATTCAACGATGGTCTGGGTAGTCAGGAGCACTGGGGGTATTGGTTCCTAGTGAGATATTGATATAATTACTTCACTGCAGAAGCCCCTTTCTCGCTCGCTTAAAATGGAACCCCTGAAATAGCATCATCAACTTGCCTAGGAGACTCCAATTACCTGGAGGTTCAAAGTGTTAAGAGCCGCAAGGATATTACCATGAAAAACCAATCGGTTGAAAAGAAAAATTCTCATACAGGCTGCTGGCTAAAACTCAGGGGTTAAGCTTGGGTAAAATGAAACACATTCTAGATACCGCTACAACCTAAGTAGCATGCCACCTCCAAAACCTCGAGTTTCTTATCACAAACATCCCTTGTGTGTATCACTATACATTATTTTCACGGGGTCTAGTCTCGTCGAATCCAATTTTCCTCTGACCTTTCCCCTGGGCGTCCCGATCAGAAGCGTACAAATTCCAATGATCGCATTAGACACTATTGCCGCACCATTTAGCACCGACGTTCAATCGTCAGAGCCACGGGGCAGTTTTTGTCCCCTCTGATTTTCGCAGTCTTGCCAGGAGTCAAAGTATCAAGCACGAGACTTTGTTCGGGCTGACCCTCTTCTTCCACAATCCGAGCCGCAGCCTTCATACCGCGGAGCTCGTACGCAACGATCATCCGGCAAATCAACATGGACGCTAAATATCTTGCACTAACAGCAAGGGCGCTAGTGCTGTCTGCGTTGGAATTAGTTCTTGGCATCGCAAGTATAGGGGAGGCCAGAATGTAGCCACATAAGTCTTGAGTAAATCAATAGCTGAGTTGGACTCCATCCAGAGGCATATTCGTTGTCATTTTCGCATCTGCATACCTGCAACTGACATAACCGGTGGGTTTTGGGATGGCACACATCGTAAGGAGGTTCGCAAGAAGCTAGACAAGGCTTCTTAAGGTGTAATTGAGGCAGTTGATATCCTCGACTGCGGCCACATCCAAAGGCCCATTCTACCTCGTTCAAGGGTATCACGAGGTCTGTATATTCCAGTATATGCATGCGTAGTTCGAGCGGAAGCCCTCCCTTCCCTGCATTTGCATCACTGCGTCACGGGCAATTCTTTGGAGTTCAGGAACATTGCTGGGACTGGGGGTTGAGCCAGACATGGCAAACGACCAGCGGAGGCAACTGGCGTAGGGGTGCCATAACACGTTGGGCGGTATTCACATCGGCTACATCGCAGATCAGACCGAAGTTGAGAGAATTGGGCTTGATATAGGAGGAGATATCGTAAGCCAAAGTCTCCCCACTCTGTGAGTAAGCATTGTGCGAAAGAACTGCTTGATTGTCCCGGCTCTCCATTTCCATCAGTTGAAAATCCTAATCCTCGTTTTCTTTTTATGAAGGGAAAGGGATTATAGTGACTCTCGAAGGAGTGATAAGAAGATCTTGTGATGTTGATGAGTAATAATAGCCTGGCCGTTGGAAAATACAATCACATGTCCCTATATATGACCTAAATTGAAATCACAATGATCGCATGCCCATACCTTTAATCGCACGTAGGTTTCGTCCGCTAACGATAATCGGAGCTGTGGGATTCCCAGTTGTCCAGAATTCAATGATGTTAATGTTAATGTTAAGTATACCACGTGATCTATCACGTGAGTCGGCGAACGACGACTAAAATCTTTGGACTCGGCTCGATCTTGACTTACCTAGTCTAGTGACTTATAATTTGGCACCTTCGAATTTCGAACATTCATTTCCAACAACATTTGAACATTTCCAATATGGCTCGAGCAAAACGCTTCTCTCTCAAACAAACCGCTGACTCTCGACTCTATTGCCGGAATGTCCAAGAAGCTGTCCCACACTTTCACTCGGCGCTGGATTTGGTAGATGTCATTTTCATGTCGCTAGACTTTGAAGGGAGATCTGTTATCGGTGATTCGAGAATCAGCCAAATCGGCGTCTCCACGTTAGACACTCGTCAACTTAAGGAGGGATCTGGATCCATATCATCTCGACACATCTCCATCAGGACGCCATCCCAATCGTTCCTCTTCGGCGATTCGGAGTGTCGGGGGCAGCGTTGTCTTCCTACTTTGCTCAAGAGTCTGTTCTACATCGAGGATACTGATCATTCTGTGAGTTTGCAAATGCCTTTTGAAGGCTGGTTCTGAGCTAACGCTCGTCAGGTCGAATCAAGCCAGCGCCCCGGACCTGAAGATAATGCCACAACCAGTACGAAATATCGGAGCATCGTACTTATAGGCCATGGCATCAACTATGACCTTTCTCACATCACTGAGTTCCAAATTAATATACAAGAGATTTTCACCGTCGTCGATATTGTTGATACATCGACCATTGCACGAGCTGTATTTGAGAAAGGATTTAGGCTGGTAGATCTTCTGGAACATCTTGGGTGTCCATATGGTGAGTTACATAATGCTGGTAATGATGCAGCGCTCACTCTGAGAGCCTTTCTTGCTCTTGCAATCAAAACTGGATGGTCTGGGCCACAGCATTGGCTATCGGAATTCCAAAAACTTTCTTATGCGTCGATTGACGTCGCTGGAATTCTCAAGGAGAAGTTGGCAAAACGAATTGCGAATGGGCGAGCAGCCAAGCTCATGCGAGATCGACAGAATATTGAAAAGGACTGGGGCAACAAGCTGGAGAACGAGGTTCCTCTGGATCTAGGCATAAATGAGTTGTTTGAGGCTTCAGCTTTCGTAGACGGAAATAAAGATAATTAGATCTATGGAGATTTTATGAAACCTCTTCAACGGCTTTTGGATGGTCATCGATCGTCACCACGTGGCTAGCGCTGTACCTAGATAATAGATATTCATCTGATAGACATCAATCTGCTATTTCCCAGAACCAATTATCGAGGGTCATCCCATAGATGTAGATGTTCTCGAGCTGAAGTATAGAGCAAGCCACTTCTTTTGAGGTGTTCAAAATTTCCGTCATGATAGCCAGCGCTTGCTCGAGCAATCTCCCACAGGCCAAGGCCTGAGAGTATTTTGATGGAAGTCGGCCCCAATTGAAATTCCTGACCGCGAGCATGCTAAGAAACCCCAAAAGGTCATATTAGTACCGTATCATCTGTTGATTATTTGTTGTAGCTGGAGACGTGGGGGTCTTGGACACTTCGAGCAGAAATCTTGGAACCTTATTCACCTCGAATAGTTTAGTTCATTACGGCCACACATACGGGCATGACCTTGTGACTTCTCACTTCATTCTAAGAACAATTGCATCTTTACATGCTGAGTGCAGTATTGGTAGAATATACGCCGCGTTAGCGCGCTCCTATTGTGAAAGTATCTAGGCACCTGGGTATACCCAAAGCCTGCACTACTAAGTCGGATGACGATAGAACTTCTAGTCCGCGAGCTTCTGCTGGCTCACAAGTCTTGATAAAACATGAAAGCATCCAGTAAAAGCCAATGTAAATGTGTCATGGGTATCTTTCTTTTACCAAGGCGGTGAGCCTCGTTTACACATAATGAGACAGCCCCCGTAAACTTCGTAGCGAAACGTGATCGACGACAAGTTTTAGAAAAGGTGCTGTATAAACTAAAATAAGTAAATGCTCTTCAAACAAAGGCAGTTTGGCAGAGTGGTTATAGCGTGGGGTTGAAGCTGCTGTCTTCGTTAATTGCTTGTGCCCGCAGTGCACAAGCCCCCGATCCGTTCGCGGGCGCGGGTTCGAATCCCGCAGCCGTCAATTTTTTTAAGCTTGAAATACAGTATTTTTTGTATTTGCAACTTAATACCTATGTCCATAATGAGAATCAATAAGCAAGATTCCGTGATTCACTTTTTCTCTCTTTAATGGGAAGTTCTAATACTTCTGTGTCCGATTGCCCAACTATCATTTATGGAGACCCATTGCATTTAAAAATCAAGGGAAGATAATTATGTTAAGTTCCATGGTTAAGGCTCATGGTTACATAGGCATTAATGAAGTGTGTTGCGCATGCAGGTTTTGTTCGCCCCCCTTTTCACGCTCGCTTACGGTAAAGTGGGACCACAGATACCATCCTCATTTTAAGAGAAGAAGCCGCAAACCGCGAACAACAGCTTTAGTCAGGGGTCGCTACAGGAAATAAATGCTGGAGCTGTAGTTCCAACGTCAAATTTAGGCCAAATAAAAAAAACTTTCACACACGGAATGAAGACCAGTCTTTTGTGCTCCACCCTTTATGCATTTTCATTTGCAGGTAGACTCTGTGAATATCGGAAAGTAATGACTCATTATAATCTATCCTCTGTGTAATGATAATTCTCGGGAAGTTTGTCTGCCTTCCCGGGTTCCAAACGCAAGATAATATTTCTCATCCACAGATTCGTTACTAACTGAAATGCAATGACTTGCTGATTTTTCAGTCGGTGGTATTTTACTGCTTTCCACGTTAAATGCCGCTTTGACAGCAACAAACAGGTAACGGGTGTGGTACGTCAAATCACTGTATTCGCTGCAGCTACCACGGGGAAATCGGTGCAGAGTAACTACTCCTCACGCGAAACCTTCAGGACTGAGCAGCTCGTATTTATAATTGATCGCTCAATGGCACCCAAAGTGGTAAGAGCCTATTGGTGAGGATTTTAGACACGCTTTCATAATAGTATGCGAGTTAGGTGACTAGTGCGGGCGGGCTGTACGTAAAAATAGCTCGTACTACAAAAACGGCTTACCCAGCAGCATTTCTAACTGGGTGATATGTCTGGGAATCACAGAAATTAGTTCATGGCCTAGAATAGCAACCTAACCGTTTCAGATGTGGTTTTCCAAATACGTTTAGTCTGACTTTCTAAGTTGTTATCTTTTGTCCAGAAGGGTACTGAGTTCGCACTTTTCTCGTATATTCTAATTCTTGGCCTACACCACTTGTGAGAAGGGACTGTTAATGAGTCATGGCTATCTAAAAACATGTGTCTGCTTGCAATTTATATATTAACAATGCGCCTGGAATGGGGCTGGATCATTACCTAACGAACCCCTGAACTCTTCAGCGAGCCCGAGAGTTGTATGTACTGTCCAGCCTGTCAACCGCTGACGTTCGCAGATAAATTGCATAC
>Ga0247778_1000642_pt1 | contig 35152 bp, 29 predicted proteins | sample UWRJL049202B5_FD_179939 | JGI IMG/M metagenome (GOLD analysis project Ga0247778, IMG submission 179939) | Plant litter microbial communities from Arlington Agricultural Research Station in Wisconsin, United States - UWRJ-L049-202B-5 | ecosystem: Environmental > Terrestrial > Plant litter >...
GACCGACACGTAGGGCCGCCATGCGGGTTCTCATGCGCGCAATGTTTGTATCGAGCTTGCGGCGATCGAGCACTAGAGCGGGCGTTTCGACGTCCTTGGCGCTCACAGTGACTCGAACGATTCCAACGCCCATCCGTCGTCAGCGGCGTAGCGCGCTGAGGCGATCAAAGCTCGATCGCCGGCCCGCGGCGACGTATTACCCTCCCCGGCGCGCTCCGGCGCTCTGACGCCCACTCGCAAGGCCAACACACCGTTCATATGGGCCACGCGCCGCATGCGCGGCGCGCCTTCATCGGATCACCTGCTGACCGAATTGCTTCTTGAGGGCATCGACGAGTCCCTCGACTGTGGCCGTGCCTTCTGGAGACATGCTCCGCGGACGACGGGATGCGTGCACTTCGAAGCAGATGATCTCGAGCGGCGTCGGCGAGATCACCTCATCGATTGCACACCGAAGCTCCGCGACCCTCGTCGAGCGCATGTAGCTCGATCGAAGTGAGCCGGGCAGCTGCGCGAGCGGCGTGTCGTAGGCTTCTGGTTTTGTCTCGACAAAGTTATTCGCCCTGACGAAGCTCACGAGCTCGTCGTAGTCCGGGTGAGCGATTTCCGGCGCCAGCTCGATCCGGATCGCTTCCGACGGGGTGCAAGCGAGGATCGGTGCGGCTGCCACTCCGAGCACGACGAGGCGCACCCATCGCGACAACGTCCGATGTCGCGATGGAGCTGTGCGGGTTGCCGGCGTGACCACGAAGATCAATAGCCCGGGTCCGAATACGGATTGGTGGTCAGATACGGCTGATTCTCCAGTATCGCGACCTTGTCGACCCAGCTCGCTTTCGGGGCGAACAGCCTGCCGATCTTCAGCGCACCCTGACTGAGCGCGTGCATCGGCAGGTACATCATGTTGAGCGTGTATTGCTCCATGTAGTGGGAAGTCTCGTGCGCGACCGTAGCCTGCGAGTAGCCCGGATAGCCTTTTTCCATCTTCACCATGAAACGTTCGTCGAAAGTCACGACGTTCCCGAAGGTGATCGCGCTGGCCCCCGGAAGGTTCCTGGCGCTGTAGTTCCATGCCCCGTTCAGGAAATCCGGGGCTTCGCCGCCCGACGTGATGAGACCGACCGTGTGGCCCAGAGCGTTGTTGAAGAGACCTCCGTAGACGCTTCGACGGGCACCGTCCTTGCCGTCGATGACATAGCCGGTGATCCCGTCGCGCGCGATGTTGATTGCCTCGTTGGCCCACGCGCTGCTCATGTAAGCCTTACCCATCCCGAGATCGGCCGGGATGACGGCAGCAAGCATTCCGCGGACCATGCCGCCCGTGCCGCCCTGTGCGTAACCATTGATCGATCCTCCGAGGGCTCGCGCGCCGAGCGAATCGCCGAAACCGCCTCCCCCGATATAGCCCGCGAGCCCGGCGAGCGCAATCTGGCCAACCGATCCCCCATTGATTCGAGCGAGATGAGCGCTGGCTGCAGCACACCCGTATGCCGTTCCAAAGTAGCAGGCGGCCGCGAGCGCGATCGGCTGGAGCCAGGTGTTTTTCAGCATTGCGTGATCGAGCGCCTGTCCGCCTTGCCACGCGATGTAGTGCGTGGCAAGGCGGACAGGCCCGTGCCCAGCAGACCGGCTTCGAGCGCGCGCGTGTGCGGCTTGAAGGATTTCTTGAAGAAACTCTTAAGGGAGTAACCACTGGGATCGGTGTACTTGAGCGGATTGTTCCACGCGTAGCTGTACGGGTTGAGCGACTGGCTCTCGTCGAGGGACTGCACGATCGGGTCCGGTGACAGCACGCGGCCTAGCAGCGGATCGTACACGCGACCATTCATGTGAATGAGGGTCGTGTTGTCGAGCATCGTGTGATCGGTGAAGCCATGACGCGTCGTGGTCGAGATGGCGGTCCAGTCGGCTGCCGAGGGAGTGCCCTGCCAGTTGGGTTGGTCAGCGAGCCGTTCGTGATGGAGCTCGGCAGATTGTAGGACGTGTAGCCGATCGTCGAGCCCCGTCCGGTCTGCATGTTCCCGTTGGCATCGTAGGTGAATGACCACCCGTTGCTTGTCGAGGCCACCGCATGGCGACGCGTGGCGTTGTAGGTGTAGGTGCCCACCTGGTTGTCGCCGAGCCCGGTCTTCGCGGTGATGTTCCGGCCGCATTCAGCGTGATATCGAGATTGGTCGTGCCGTTGAGCGTCGATCGATCGAGACGATCGATCAGCTCGAAACGCAGCGGATCATCAATGGAGCGTTGTGATAGTGGTAGAGTTCGGACGGGTGAGCCGTCCTCCTTTTCATATGTGTCGTGAATAATCAACGCCATCCTTCTGTGATGGCGCTTGTGTAGACGCCTGTCGGTGCGCAACCACCCGCCGCCGCCGCATTTCGACGCGAGGTCGATAGCGGACCGAAGGTGCGCTTTGAGAGGCGGATAGGGGATGCACATTTGTGGTGGAAACGTGCAGATATGGGCTAGGGACACGGCGGGCCGAGGTGCGTTGCTGAATGCCTGCAGTCGATGTACGCGGGCCACCGAGCGTTTGCCGGAAAGAATGCCCCCTTTCGATATGACAGTAGATCGCTAACGATCACCACCCGCGCGCTGCCTCCGCTTGCGCGGCCGGCCGCGAGCACGCCAAGGCATAGACCCCATCTTCACGTACAACTCGCCGTCGCCCCCTTCGTCCGGATCGGCCTGTACGTCGCCGTCGATTCAGCAGCGGCGCCAGCGGCTACACTTACGGGTGGTGCCGTCGGCTAGAGTGCTGTCGATATGTCGCTCGCTCTGATCGGAGTCATGAGGGGATCAAAGACGCGGCGCTCGAGCCGACAGTGGCGAAGGGACCCAAGGAATTCCGCGCAGAGGAGAGTCAGTCGATGTGCGAAGGCATCTGCTCACAGTGAAACCGCGATCGCCAGCATGGATTTTGATGGTGATAGGGTGCGTCGGGTCAGTCGTTGTCAGCCCAGGCTCCCGACGCGACCACGGCGAACGAAGTTCTCGCTAAAACTCTGCGCAGCTATCAAGGCGCGTCGTCTACAATCGAAACGACTCGAGGCCGCGGGATCGACCGCCACGGTTTCACTTGGACGTTTATCAGTACGCTTTGGTACCTCAGCACCGAAAACTGGCATCTGGAATTGCAATCCTCTGCCGGGCAGCGAGCCGCCTTTTTCAGGCAAGGCAACGTATTTCGCCGTGCCAACGGCGACGAGCCACGGAAGTCGGAAGAGGTTGAGAGTCTGGATCGGCTGCTTCCCCGTCTGAGAGGAACGAGCTTCGGCGGATTTGGCGGCGTTGCCGAATGGACTGTGCCGCTCCTGGTCGCGAAGTCGAGCAGCTGGCAATCACGGCTTCGTAAATTGAGCGACCTGCAGCTGGAATCTGCGAGCGGAGCCTCGCGTAAGGGGTCCCTGACGTTCTCGGGTCGAGACGGAAAAAATATCGCGAAAGTTGAGGTCGATGCGAGCACGTTTCGAATCCGGCGAATTGAATCCAGCAATGCGTATGAAGCGGTCGAGCTCACCTTTGAATACAGCCCGCTAAAGGCGGGCGCGGAACGGTGAGTAATACCCTCCGGCAGATTCGCGCTAGTCGTCTCGTTTCCATCCTGCCATGGGCGATCTTGCTCGCGTCGTGGACGATTTTCACCAGCCTCATCGTCTCCGTCTTCCTCGACCACCACGATGAACGAAGCCACTCGCGCACAGGATCAGCACCGCGCAGCCCGGCGCGCCGCGTGCGCGGCTTCTGCGAGGCGGGAGCCGAGCGGAAGAGAGCTTGATGCACGCGGCGTGTCGGGCGGAAGGAGCGCGCTCTTCCGAAGCCGAGGACTTGCGCACATTCCCTCGATCGTCCCATTGCGCACCTGAACCCTCAGTCGTCTGTTAGTGCAGGATGCAACGGAACGGATTTGTGCACAGCCTTGGCAAGGTGATCCCGGTGCGCATAGAGAGTTTGGCTTTCTGGCTCCATCTCTTTTGTTGTAACACTGAGCCTTACGGCGTCCACGAATCGCACGGGGTCGCCGCAAAAGCAGCAGATCACACACTCGTCCTTAATTCCAGCCATAGTTCTTTGCTAGTCGGTCAAGGGATTTTTGGGAGATATTCTCGAACGTCGTGATGATCCCGCGCTGACCTTCTACCACAACGCCGAACCGCCCAGGAGCGGTCTCAAGTATGCGCACGGTCGCGCCATCGGCCTGCGTCATCATTCGCCCTGATCCCCCGTCGCCGTCAGTGTGGCAGCGACGCCGACATCGCCAACTGCAGCCCCCGCTCGCGCCCCGCCTTCGAAGACATCTTGAGCTGCTCTGGGCCTGCGCAGGAAATCAGTGGGTCACTACACGTCCTCGCACGCTGCCATGGGCGCTTGAACATAGCGCGGATTATGCGGACGGCAGTCGACAGCTTGGCGCAAGCCAAGCTCGCATAAACATCTTGCGTTATGTTCGGGCGCCCGCTCATAGCCCCCTTCCAGGGGGATGGGGGTCTCAGCGATGCATGCAGCAGTGCTGCGTGCGTCGCTGAGTGAACGAGCTCCTCGAGCGCGCGCGGATGCGCGGGCTCTCCACCTCCGACCTCGGCGATGAACAAAGCCGCGCTCGCACGAGATCAGCACTGACCAGCCCGGCGCGCCGCGTGCGGGCCGCTTTGCGAGGCGCAAGCCGAGCGGGGAATGACCATCCGCACGCGGCGTGACGGGCGGGAAGATCACGTCTTCCAGCGATTGCCCGCCTTCGCCGTAAGCCACGCTTGCTCGAACTCAGGAGCACTCAGAGGCTCAACAATAAACTGCGCGTCGGTGGCGATCTCAGATGCAGGAGGAACCGGTTTTTCACCCAAGATGGTTCCATCGCTAGCATCGCTTTCGCTTGCGAAGCCCATGCGACCATCCCTGAAGATCTCGATCTTCCGGACTTCATAGCGGGCATCGTCGAGCTCGCTCATGAGGATCACCGGATCCTTCGACCCCTGATGAACCCAGAGAACTTTCAGGTATTCCATGCTAGTTGGCTCCACTGCCCACGATTCGGCCCGTGAGATCAAGCGGCCCCTCGTTGGGTATGACAAAGACGCCCTCGCGCCCTTTTACGACGTTAAGTCCCGATACATCGATCTCAACGTAATTCTTGAATCGTTGGCCCTGGAACGGTTGTCCCAAGAAGCATCTCGAGAGTTGCGCACACGACATCGTTCCAGGGCGTATGTCAGAAAGGTATTGACCGTTCCCATATCGTACATCCCGCGGGTTCAGGCTCTTCAGTGAGGGCAGCAACTTCCCACTCTCGAGAATACCTTTCAAACCTGCTGCATTCGTATAGTCGAAGAGGGTCTCGCTCTTCTTGGCGACGACGCCCAAGACGCCCTTAACAGCGGCAACAGCCCCGAGCGTCGCCGCGCCGCCTACACCACCCTCTCCGCTGAGGGCGAAGTTCAGGTTCTGCTGATTGACCGCACTCGCGTATTCCTCATCGGACATCCGGTTCTGACCTTCGATGGTCGTGCCCGTCGTGATGAGCGACTCAAGCTCCTGCCAGCGCGAGTAGCCCCCTTGCGGCTCTGCAGCTCGCAACGTGCCTTTGATCGAACCTTCTGCCGCCAGCGACTGCCCCGCCGCCGGCACATTCGCCACCGGCTGTGGATCCGGTGGGCCGTGGCGGCTCCGGCGGTGTTTCCGGCGGCATAGGTCTCGGGCCGTGGTTCACCCGCCGCGCAGGTACTATGCCGATAGGACGATGGTGAATAGTGACAAAGGACCAATCAAGGCCCTCGTACCAGACAGTGAGCAAAGGCACACCGACCCGGGACGTCTTCTGCTCCTCTGATCCTTCGAATCCAGAAGGATCCGCGTAGGTCAGTGGATTGTTTCCGACGTAGGAGACGAAGCACCCGTTCGGGTCCGACCAAGCAAGGCCGCGGGTAAGACGAAGCCGCGCTTACATCAAAGCAAGCACGCGCCGGGCAGCACGAAGCGCACTGGAATCTCTGCGAAGCACGACGTCGGACGACGCGAAGTCGCGCTCACGCAGAGCTGAGTCAGCCGATCATCTCAGCGCAACCCCGTCGTCAGCAGCAACCCGATCGGAAATTCCGAAAGGACCGCCGCTACCGGAATGCTGCCACCACTTCCTTGGATATTTTCGTCAGCCCTGCCGAAGACAGGGGTGAACGACGCACTCCGAAACTCTTGCGGAAGCTCGATCCGCGTATCGCCCCACACCGTCTCGCCAACAGGCATGGACTCCTTCTCCCCCAGCAGTCGCGCGAACAACCGCGGCACTAGCACAATCACCGTTCCACTCGAATGAATGCGCGCGAAGGCACAAAGGTGCGCCGCCTTCTGGCCATGGACCTTTAGCGCACGATAGCTTCCCTCTCGAAAGATATCGGCGTGCGAACGGCGCGCGCTCAACACCTTGTGAGTCACATATAGTTTGGCGCTGCCATCTTCCATCGACTCCAGCAGCTCCGACACCGGCCGCGCGCTCATCGACTCGAGCAATTCGCGCCGGCGCGAGTAATCCACCGGCCTGCGATTGTCAGGGTCCACGAGCGAATCGTCCCACAGCTCGCAGCCTTGATAGATATCCGGAACACCCGGCGCGGTGAGCTTGCACACCAGCTGCGAAAGACTATTGAAGTAACCAAAACGCGCGATACGTTGATTAAAGGTGTCGACTTCCGCCGGAAATAGATTGCTCTCGCGCCGTTCCAGGATAGAGACGACGAACTCGCGCAAGGCCGTTTCATATTCTTCGTTCGGATTGGCCCAGCTCGTCCGGCGTTTGGCCTCGCGCGAGGCTTTGATCATGTACTCGCCGATTCTCTTCGCATATTCGTCATGTGCGTCGCCATCCAAGGGTTTGGCGGGCCAGGTGCCGATCAACGTTTGATAGAGCAGGTATTCCGCATGCGGGCCCGGCGCCGCCGTCCCATCCACCATACGACGCCGGTTCCGATTGATCCGGCTCCAGCGACGGATGAGCTTGTTCCAGACGGAAGGCATCTCCGAAATGACATTGATCCGCGCCCGCACATCCTCCGAGCGTTTCGTGTCATGCGTCGAGCTGGCGAGCATTTCGTGCGGCCAATTCTTCTGGCGATACTCCGCGTCCGCGTGAAACTGGTTCACCGCAGTGCCGAAGACATCCGGATCCCCGCCCACCTCGTTGAGCGACGATAAGCGCGTAAAGCGGTAGAGCGCGGTATCTTCCACGCCCTTGGCGGTGACGGGTGCAGTAACCTGCTGAACTTTGCGCGCAAACGCTTCTATGTCAGCAGGCATCGCCTCCGGCGCAGCGGTCGCATCGGCCAGCATCATCGAGCGAACGAATTCGAGGACAGGCGCCGCTGTGGAATCGCTCCGCCGACGCGCCTTGCCGATGGCCCAATCGATATAGCGCCGATCGTCATCGGACGCGACGTTCGTTACGTAAGTTCGATACACCGGGAAAGCCGCGATCACTTCCACCAACGCATGCCGGAGTGCGGCGAGCGTGAAGTCCCGCGTATGCCGGTCGCTTTGAGCGATCCGCACGAGGTGATTCGCGAGAACATTCACTTCCGCGGACAACGACGTGCGCATGACGAGGATTTTCGAATCGAACGCGCACTCCGGCCACTCGTTGTATTCGCCGATGAACGAGCGATAGACGCGATCCATGCTCGCCTTCGCCCGCCCGTCGACAAACAGGCCGTTCGCCAGAATCGCAAAGTTGTATCCGGTGGTGCCATGCACAGGCCAGCTCAGCGGCAGACGCTCGAATGCAGCCGTAATCTTCTCGATGAGCAGGTACAACGGCCGGCGTTGCTGATCGCTCGCGCCCACTTTCGCCTGCAGGGTCGTGAAGTAGGCCGACGGATCGAACAACCCATCCGGATGGTCGATGCGAACCCCATCGAGCTTGCCCTGGTGAATCAGCTCGAGCAGCAGGCGATGCGTGGTATCGAAGACCGCTTCGTTTTCCATACGCAGGGCGGCCAGATCGTTGACGTCGAAGAAGCGCCGATAATTGATGTCGTCCGACGCCACTCGCCAGAAAGCGAGACGATTGTTCTGTCGTTCCAGAAGCGCGTGGAGTGCGTCGAAGCCTGGCTTGTCCGGCCCTGTGCCATTGATTCGATCAATCGCGCGCTGCAGACAGGACTGTACATCCGCACTTGAGCTTACGAGCGCTCGGAGCGCCTCTTTCGAACGCGCCGCCTCGTCGTGGCGCGCGTTCGCGTCAAACGGTTGTCCCTCTATACGCGCCGGCACGGAGTCAAACCCCGAGATTACGCGTTGCAACTCGACAGTCCGCTCCGCCTGTCCGTGCGACTCGAGGTCCTTTCGGAAATCCTCGAGCACCAGACCATAGGTCCGGGGATCCATCGGCAATCGGTGCTGATGATAGAAAACAGCCAGCGAGCCCTTCTCCGCCTCGTATTTGAGCTGCAGCTCACCGCTCTCCAACACGGTCCCATACGCTGCCCCGAGGGCCGGTACGAGCAGTTTTCCCTGTAGCGTGTGATTCGGCGGCGACCAGGCAATGTCGAAGAAATCAGCGAAACGCGACGCCTGGCCGTGCTCCAGCACGTCCATCCAGCGTTCGTTGTCAGCGCCCATCACCCCGACATGATTCGGAACGAAATCGAGGATGTGCCCCATGCCGTGCGCGCGGAGCGTCGCGATGAACTCTTCGAGATCATCGCGCGTGCCGATTTCCGGGTTCAGCGCGTTATGGTCGACGACGTCATAGCCATGCAAACTTCCCGGCCGCGCACGAAAGTATGGCGAACAGTAAACGTGGCTGATGCCGAGCTCGGCCAGATACGGAACGATCTTCGTGGCGTCTTTCAGCGTGAACGCGGCGTGCAATTGAATGCGATACGTCGCGCGCGGAATGTTTGGAGGGGCCGACGCATCGTCACGTGTCACGTTCTTTTCCATCTGAAATGTATTTTGAGCCGTATTCCATCAGAGGCCGCAATCGCTGCGGCCCCTGACGGACGGGCGCTATTTGACGCCGTTTCCGGCCGCGATCTGGTTGATCTTGTCCAGATGCGCCTGCAGCTTCGGCAGGGTCGCCTTGGCGAAGGCCTTCGCCTCCGGATCCTTGCCTTCAGCGGCTTCCTTCTGAAACAGATCCACCGTGTCCTGGTGGGCCTTGATCTGACCCTCGATGTAATCCTTGTCGAAGGACTCTCCCGACTTCATGTCGGTCTTCTTGTTCATCGCCTTCTGCATCAGGCTGGGCTCGGTCGGCAGCTCGACGCCCTTCGTCATCGCAAGCTTCATGAGCTTCTTGTTGGCAGCGGTGTGATCCTTCACCATCATCGCGGCGAACTCTTTGACGGCCGGGGTCACGGCCTTCGCCTGCGCCGCCTTGCCAGCCTCCACTTCAGCATGACCCGCTTCCGCGGCATTCTTGTAGAACGATTCGTCCGGATTGTCCTTTGCCACCGCGGCCCAAGGCAACGCCGCCGCAACACACGCGATCAGTAACTTCTTCATCGGGCTCCCCTTCGCTCGATATGAGCGTATGCGTGAGACCAGCAATCCACATGCCCCGAGTCACCGCGATGCTGGCTCGAACTCGAAACATAGGGCGACGCCCCATTTCCCGCAGTTCCCGGCAACCTATGGCGTTGCGGGGCACTAGGAGCGCCGCGAGTTATTTTGTTCGTTCCAGCCACCAGCACACCGTCCAACTCGGCCATTCATCTGGTCTGATGACGCCGCCCTCTCGCCATAAGACGTCCGCTTCGTCGGGAACGGCATCGATGACCGCGAGCGGCTCTTCGCTGAGGTTCGCGATCAGATGCAGCTCATCGCCATCAGCCAGCAACCAGTTCACGTGTACGGCAGAGCGGCCGAGCACCGTGAATCGCCCGGCATTTCCTCGCATCGCCGCTAATCGCGGCACGATGTGAGATCGGCGCGCAGCGAGAACGCCCTGATACCACGAGCACCAATCGCGATGGGGCGAACGCTCGGGCAGCGTCCAATCGAGCTTGGCCGATGCGAACGTCGACGGGCTCTGGGGATCCGGAATTTTCTGCCGCTGCTGCGGATCCTGAAACTCCGGGAATTTCGCGAACTCCGCGCGCCGCCCTTCGCGGACGGCCTGCGCGAGCTTGCCGTGAAAGTCGCAGAAAAAGGGAAATGGCTGCGGGCAGGCCCACTCCTCGCCCATGAACAACATGGGAATCTGCGGCGCCAGGAGATACACGGCCGCGATCGCCTTCAGCGCGCGCTCCGACGCAATCTGGCACAAACGATCGCCGAGCGCTCGATTGCCGATCTGATCGTGATTCTGGATGAACGAAACAAATGCGGTCGTGGGCAGGTGGCCACTGGATTGCCCCCGCTCACTGCCGCGAAATGGCATCAGCTCCCCTTGAAATGCAAAACCTTCCGCAAGCGTGCGACCCAGCTTCTCTGTGTCCCCGAGGTAATCAGCGTAGTAACCGCTGCTCTCCGCGGTCGCTGCAGTGTGCAGGACGTGATGAATATCGTCGTTCCATTGCGCGGTGTAGTGACGAGGCGCCCCTCGCCCATCGCGTTCGAGAGTCGCCGCTTCGTTTTCTTCATTTTCGAGCAGCAAATAGATGGGTCGATCGGGAATCGACGCCCGCACGCGTTCCGCAAGCTCGTCCAGCAGATGTTTCGGCGAATCGTCCTGAATGGCGTGAACCGCATCGAGCCGCAGGCCATCGAGGCGAAACTCCTTCAGCCAATACAGCGCGTTCTCGATGGCGAATGCGCGCACGGCGGCACTGCCGTCACCATCGTAATTCAGCCCGGCACCCCACGGCGTCTTGTGCCGCTCCGTGAAGAAATCCGGCGCGTACGTCGGCAGGTAATTTCCTTCCGGTCCAAAGTGGTTGTAAATCACGTCCAGCAGCACGGCGAAGCCCATCCCGTGCGCGGCATCGATGAGCGCTTTGAAGTGTTCCGGCCGACCATAGGAAGACTCCGGCGCGTACCAGAACACCCCGTCGTAGCCCCAGTTGCGCGTCCCCGGAAAATCCCCGACCGGCATGATCTCGAGTGCGGTAACCCCGAGCTTCTGCAGATGCGGCAGCTTCTCGATCGCGGCCAGGAAAGTGCCTTCCGCGGTGAATGCTCCGATGTGCAGCTCGTAAATGACTGCCTCTTCCCACGGCCGCCCACGCCAGTCGTTCTGCTTCCAGACATACGATCGCGGGTCGATCACTTCGCTGGGACCCGATACATCCTCAGGCTGGAAGCGCGAAGCCGGGTCCGGCACACACACGCCATTCGGCAGAACGAACCAGTAGAGCGTGCCCGCCGCCGCTCGATCCGTGACAACTCGATACCAACCATCGCTCGCGCGCTTCATCGGCAACAACTCGGGTTGTCCCAGTATGGAAAGCGAGACCGTCTCAGCCGCAGGCGCCCACAAGCTGAACTGCACGCGTCCATTACTCAGAATCTCCGCACCCCACGAGCGCTCACTCGCATTCTCATTCGTGATCACTTCGAACCTCGCTCCCTCATCGTCTCGGCAACCGGTTGCAGCAGCGAGTCCGTTGCAAGGGACTCGAGCTCAATGGAGTAACGGCGGCGCCAGTTTGGATATTCATCGCCGGTGCCCGGCACGTTCACCGGATCCGTCTCACGCGTCAGATCGTCGAGCTGAGCCAACGTCAGGACCGTAGGCGTGCGCGCGAGAAACGCATGTGCGGCGACAATCATTTTGTCCGTGCCTGCGCTCGTGCCTTCAGAAAGGTCCAACGTCATGGCGAGCAAACCCCGATCTTTATCGCGCTGTGCCCGCGCGGCGGCGGCCTCTTTCTCGGAATCGAGACGGCCGATGCGTTGCTGGAGAGTGATATCTGACCCCTGCCACCACGCCGCGAGCGTCGGCAGGTCATGGCTCGCCGCGACCGCCAGCGCCAGCCGGGGATAGGCAGCGGCATCGAGGAACGCGCCGGTTTTGTAATCCTTCTCGAAGTACAGCACCCGATACGAGAGGACGTCCGAGCGGGCCATGCGCTCGCGAAAGCCCGCGGGCACGGTGCCGAGATCCTCCCCGATCACGAGACAGCGGTTGCGATGGCTTTCGAGCGCGATGATGCCGAGCAGATCTTCCATCGGATACGTGACGTAGGCGCCCTCTTGCGGCGTCGAGCCCTCGGGGATCCAGAAAAGATGCTGGAGTGCCATCGCGTGATCGATACGCAGTGCGCCGGCATGACGCATGTTTGCACGCAGCAGCTCGATGAAAGGTCGGTACGCCTGCGCTCGCATTGCGCGCGGATTCGGTGCCGGCAACCCCCAGTCCTGTCCTGCCGGATTTCCGATGTCCGACGGAGCACCGATATTGGCGCGGGCAAAACCGGAGGGGTTCGACCATCTCTCCGCGCCGGAGCCGTCCGATCCGACGGCCAGATCCCGATAGATTCCGACGGCCATCGAAGCGCCCTCTGCGGCGGCGGCCGCGAGCTGCTCATCGGCGATCCACTGATACCAGACGATCTCGTCGATGAGCGCAGAGGCCTGCGCGCGAAATTCCTTCATGCCGGGCGCGCCAGAGTGCGCAAACTCTTCACGATGCAGATCGCGCATCGCCTGGAACACGCATGCGTCATGAAAGGTGTTCGGCTGTGCCTGCCGGAACGCGTCGAACGCGGCAATGCGCGCGCCGTCTGCGCGTAGCTTGAATGTCTCGAACAAGAGGCGCAGCACGGGGCGCTTGAGCTGGCTCACGCCATCGTAGTCCACGTTCGCGGAGCTTCGGCAGGCCTCCAGTCGCTGTGAAAATTCCGCGCTCGACACGAGCTCCTGCGCTTTCTGCGAGTGCTGGAACTCCGGGACCCTGGGGATATCGATGTTCAACACGTTCAGCAGCAGCCGGCTCAACGGCGAATACGGGCTCGCATGGGACGGGCGCTCGAGGAACAGCGCATGAAGCGGACTCACGCCGACCGCGTCACCGCCGCGGTCGCGAGTGAGCTGCATGAGCTGTTTGAGATCCGAGAAGTCGCCGATGCCCCAGTTGTCTTTGCTTCGAACCGCATAAAGCTGAGCGGCGATGCCCCACCAGCGCCGACCGCGGGGCTTTCCCGGTGGAAGATAACAACGTCCCGGCGATGCGATGAGCGTCAGGGTGGCGCGGGGCGCCTCAATCGAAAATTCGTGATAGCCCGGCGGAGTACTGCCAGAGAGTGTCAGCGAACGTCGCTCCACCATCTCGCCGTGAACAATTCGCCGTCCGAGCAGACGTAAGTGCTCGAACGCCACCTGGCCGTGAGCGATGTCGCCGCCCTCCATGCGCAGAGTCCAATTGATTCGTCCGTGCTGGGGAGGCAGTGTGATCTCGACGTCTGGTGCGCCCCGCGTCAGATCGAACACACGAGCGGCCGGCAACGCGCGGGACCATTCCTCTGCGCGCAACTCTTCCACGAGCGCACTCGCCTGCCGCTCATTGATGATGTCGACGTTCATCGCGGCAAGCACTTTTCGCACGGACTCAGGCGAGGCGTGCTGCAGTGTGCCGCGCGCATCTTCGAACGAAGTCTCGATGCCACACAGCTCAGCTAATGTTTCCAGGGTCGATTTCATAGTCAGGAACCCGCTAGTTCAGTGCAGTATCGAGCAGCATCATCAATACAAATCCCAGCATGAGCGCGATCGTCGCGACTCGTCCGTGACGCTGGGCATGCGCCTCCGGCACCACATCGTGATTGATCACATAGAGCATCGCGCCGGCCGCCACCGCAAGACCCCACGGCAGCAGCGTGGCAGAGAGGCCAATGACTGCGGCGCCGACCACCGCACCGATGGGCTCGATCACGCCCGAGAGCGCGCCCATTGCGATGGCAAAACCTCTTCGATACCCGGCGCCGAGCAACGCCAGGGAGATGACGAGCCCTTCGGGCAAATCCTGCACGGCGATGCCCGTGGCCAAAGCATTGGCACCCGCGTGGCTCGTTCCCGCGTACCCCACGCCGATCGCGAGTCCTTCAGGAAGGTTGTGCAACGAAATAGCAAATACGAAAAGCCACGCCCGTCTCATAGCGCGCGCACTTCGAGCGGCCGTGCTGTCATCACTCGATAGGTTCGCTGGAACGAATTCGTCGAGTGCGAGAAGAAGTAATGCGCCGAGAATCATGGCTGCGGCGACTAACAGGCCTGCGTGCCATCGGCCAGCGCCCATCGATGCGGCAGCCGCCAGAGCCGGCGTTATCAAGGAAAATGCAGTAGCGGCCAGCATCACGCCGGCTCCGAAACCCAGCAGCGCCGCCCTCACTCGATCGGAAATGGTTCGAGTGAACAGGATAGGCAGCGTGCCCGCTGCCGTGGCGCCGGCGGCGATGAGTCCCGCGACCAGCGCCTGAACGACCTTGGCGTCACCGGATAGATCGATGCGACGCCACGCCCAGACCCACCCAACGACGGCGCACATCGCCAGCAATACGCCCCCCAGCCGTTTGCGCGGGGTAGCCCGCGCAAACGGCTTGTGGAGCCATGGGAGTAACGAAAGCTCCAATCGCGATCAGGTCGTCGGACGACCGGCCCGCGGTGGAGTCGGCGCATTGGCCGGCGGCGTGATCTGCGCGCGGCCACCGTCGGTGGCGCCGATCAGCTCCGCCACCTCGGATGTCATGCCCAGCTCGGCGCCGGTCATCGGATTGATTTCGGTATTCGATTTCAATCGCAGGTTCATCGCGGCCAGCACCGACGATTCCGCGGGCTTCAACTCCACCGAGTAACCACCGTCTCCATCGACTGCGAGCTGATCTTCTCGCGCGTTGACCTGCTCGAAGCTCTCGCCGTTCCACGGGCCGTTCATGTCAGCTTCGCCGAGGGACATGTTGAAGTACTTCGTCGCGAACTCCGGCTTGCCAGGCAACTTGCCGGGCGGATAGTTCGGCTGAATGGAATACAACGCCTTTTCGAACGAAAGCTGGTGCGCGATTTCCCGCGTCATCAGGAACGTCAGCGCATCTTTCACGCCCGGATCGTCCGTCGCGTAGATCAATCGCTCGTAGACGATCTTCGCGCGAGATTCTGCGGCGATGTTGGAACGCAGGTCGGCGACCGGATCTCCGATCGTATCGATGTATGCGGCCGTCCACGGCACTCCGGCCGAGTTCGTGAGCGGGGTCCCGCCACCGTACAGCAGCTGGGTCAGGTGCGAGTCGTTGCCCGCCTTGGTGATCTCGCGATAAATGTCGGCTTCTTTCTCGACGCCTTCCGAGATCCGGCCCTTCGCGCCCTTGTTCAGCATCGCGACCAGCGTACCGATCATCTCGAGATGGCTCAGCTCTTCGGTCGCAATGTCGATCAGCAGGTCCTTGCGACCCGGATCATCTTCGGCCAGGTACTGCGTGAAGTAACGGCAGGCTGCGGCAAGCTCGCCCTGTGGGCCGCCAAATTGCTCCAGCATCAGATTGGCGAGACCTGGGTTGGTCTCCGCGACACGTATCTTGTATTGCAGGGCTTTGTTGTGAAAAAACATAGAATGACTCCGTGAGGGTGGCCCTCCGCACAGAGCCGGACAGGAGTGTCGGCGCTTCACGAAGGCGAGGATTCAAATCGCGGCAGGCATGCTCCCATCGCCACCCGAGTCCCGCACTTACAAATGTTTAATACGCGATCAATTATTGAAATTCCGCCCCACTCGTCTTCAGTACAACTACGGCACGTGCCTTGCGGGCGCCGTCGCGTGCTCGTGGGGGCGTGCGCCATCTATTGCGCCATCAGCCTGCCCGCGCTGATGCGCCCTCGAGTAGCGCAGATCTGAGGGAGCGTGGCCGCGCGTTAAATGCGCGCGGCCCGCATCGCGCGTGGCTCGTCGTCCGGCTCCACCGGTCGAGATTCGTTTGGAATCGTATCGACGCCTCCCACGTAAGCGGCACTGTGCCGTTCGTAGGAATCGAGCAACGAGTATCCTCTACGCACGAGAAGCTCCGAATTATATACAGTGAGAACGCCCGCCCGAATCGTGAGGATGTTCTCTTCACGAAACCGACGAAGCACGCGGTTCACGTGCACCGCAGTGAGCCCCAGGTAGTCGCCCAACTGACCTTGGGTCAGCGGCCATTCGAAGCGGGTTGCATTGGGAGCGAGGGCACCGGAAAGCAGCAACCGTGCACGGATATCCAACACGAGCATTGCCGCGCGCTCCATCGCATCGCCTTGACCCAAGCCGACAACCCAGTTGTGCAAGCGACGCTCTTCTTCCATCACCTGCCACAGACAACGGCTCGCCACGTCTGCATTCTTCAGGTAGGCGTCGTGCAGGTCGCGATAATGAATGCGCTCCACCACCACATTCGTCAGCGCGATCACAGCGTCGGTATGTCGCATCAGAAGCATGCTTTTCACGCCGAACATGTCGCCGGGCAAAAAGATGAGAATGATTTGTCGCCTGCCATCATCCAGCACGCGCGCCCGGCACACCCAGCCACTCAACAGGCGATACACAAACGGGTGCTCGGTCGCGGCTTCAATGAGCTCGCCACCCCGCGCGAAGCGACGCGTCTTTCCCTGCATCAATTGGGCAATTTTCTGCTCGCCACACTCGATCTCCGACAGAAACTCGGGACGATGCAGCGCGTACTGTGTGGATTCGGCCATGCTCACGTCACGATACGCGCGGCGTTATGCCGCGGTAGCAGCGCAACTCGCCAATCGATAGCGCCCCGTCCTACGCGCTCGTGCTGCAGACCGCGGCTGCCGTCAAGCTCGGGCTGCTGAGTAACTACGCAGGCTCTCAAGGCCTGTGCTGCATCCGGCGCCCTCGTCTACTTCCTACGCCGCTTTGAAGCGGACGGCGTTGCTGCAGGCCACGTGGACAGCGCCTGCTCAGCAACGGCCGCCAGCATCTCCCGGCTCAGCCCAGCTTTGGCCTGCACAGCGATGCCCTGGGTCACTGTCATCACGAATGCTGCGAGGGCATCGGGCTTAGCCGTTTTCGGCAGATCGCCCTCCGCCTTCGCCCGTTCGAAACGCTCACGAAGCCGCTCCTGACCCGCGACGCGAAACTCCACCAGCGCTCGTCGCACAGGCTCCGCGTCATCCGAGCCCGCCAGAGCTCCGTTGATCCCGAGACAACCGGTGCGGTCCGGATATCGCGTATTGAGGTCGACTGCTTTATGCACGATGTGCGCAGCCACTTCACGCGCCGTGGGCAACTCGAGCGCTTCCGGGATGTATTTCAGGTATCGCTCGTCGTAGCGAGCGAGCGCTTGCCGGAAAAGCGCTTCCTTGTTGCCGAAGGCGGAATAGAGCGCGGGTCGCTCTATGCCGGCGGCCTCGGTCAGGTCCGCGTAGGAAGTGCCTTCGAAGCCCTTGCGCCAGAACACGCGCAGCACCGCATCGAGCGCCTTATCGACGTCAAATTCGCGTTGGCGTCCCATCAGTGTGCCCTCGGCTTTTTCGTAATGATCATTGCTGGATCGCTTGACAGCCCCAGCCCGAATTCTATACTAGTCGTTATCGTAATACTCGTTACGTAATTATCACCGTCCCGGCCACAGCCCGGGACGGCGTCGCGAGCAACCATTCAAGGGGGATTTACATGTCGAAGATTTTGCAGGGAAAAGTGGCTCTCGTGACCGGCGGCTCGCGCGGGCTCGGTGCGAGCATCGCCGCGGCGTTTGCGGATCAAGGCGCCGATGTGGCGATCAGCTATGTCGCGTCGGCCAGGAAAGCGGACGACGTAGTCGCGAAGTTGAAGGCGAAGGGCGTACGGGCGATTGCGATCCAGAGCGACCAGGCCGATACGGCAGCAGCCAAACCGCTGGTGGACAAAGTCACGGCGCACTTCGGCAAGCTCGATATTCTCGTCAACAATGCGGCCATCGCCGTGCAGGGCAAGACGGTCGACGATCCGGATCTCGACACCGTCAATCTCGATCGCCAATGGCAGATCAACGTGCTCGGCGCGGTGGCCACGACGCGCGCGGCGGCGCCAGTTTTGTCGAACGGCGGCCGCATCATCTTCATCGGCTCGCTGCTCGGCACTCACGTTCCCTTCACGGGAGCGGCTGACTATGCCGGAACGAAAGCGGCCATCGTCGGATACGCAAAAGGCGTCGCGCGCGATCTTGGCGGACGCAACATCACTGTCAATGTGATTCAGCCCGGTGTCATGCCGACCGACATGTCTGCAGAAGTGCTGGGCGATAGCGTCCCCGAAGCGCTCATGAACCTTCACGTCATCCGCCGGATCGCGACGCTCGAGGAAGTGTCCGCCCTCGCCTGCTTCCTGGCGGGACCCAACGGAGGCTACATGACCGGTGGCGTGATCGACGTTTCAGGCGGCCTCGCGATCTGACGCGCCAACCTTTACACGAACTTTTAATGGAACACTCATGACTCAAACATTTGGCGCAAAGTCGACCGCGGACGAGGTGCTTTCCGGCATCAATCTTCGAGGAAAGCGAATCTTCATCACCGGCGCTTCGTCGGGCATCGGGCTCGAGACTGCCCGCTCATTGGTGTCTCACGGTGCTAGCGTGATCGGCGCGGTCAGAAACCTGGCGAAAGCTGAATCCGCCACTGAGTCAGTGCGCGCCGCTGCGCGGGAAGCAGGCGGGAGCCTCGAACTGGTGGAGCTTGATCTGGCGTCCCTGAAAAGCGTCAGGGCCTGTGCGGAGAAACTCCTGGCCGATGGCAGGCCTTTCGACGCCATCATTGCCAACGCCGGCGTCATGGCGACGCCGTTCGGTCGGACGGTCGATGGCTTCGAAGTCCAGTTCGGGACCAATCATCTGGGGCACTTCGCGCTTCTCCACCGGATCGAACGTTTGCTCGCCGATGGCGGGCGCCTGGTCGTGCTGTCGTCGCAGGCGCATCGCGTCGCGGATGTCGATCTGCAGGATCCGAATTTCGAACACCAGGCCTATGATCCCTTCGTCGCCTATGGGCGATCGAAGACGGCGAATTCCCTCTTCGCGGTCGAGTTCGATCGCCGGCACCGAAATCGGGGCGTTCGCGCTGCGTCGGTAATGCCTGGCAATAGCCTCACGGATCTTCCTCGCCATTTCTCGCAGGAGGAACTGAAGGGTCTTTTCGAGACTGTCGGCAACGCCCGCGCCGCGGCGGGTCTTCCGCCAGCAGGGCTGAAAGAAATTTCGCAGGCTGCTGCCACGTCGGTCTGGGCCGCAGTGGTGGCTGACAAAAACGAGATCGGTGGAAAGTATCTCGAGGATTGCGCCGTCGCGCCGGTCAACGACACGCCGAATCCCTTTGCCGATGGCGTGAGGTCTTACGCGCTGGATGCAGAGAAGGCCCGGCAGCTTTGGGCGAAAAGCGAAGCACTGGTCGGGGCTGCCTGAGATCGGGGCCGACCGAGATCGAAAGGGCTCGGAACACCGAGCTTCTTTCGCTCAGCACTAGGTCGAAAGTAGCGTCGGACGCTATTTTCGGCCTGTGACTCTGTCTCTTCCGTCGCCGCACTTGAACTGCCGCACACAGGCGCCTTCCGCTGTTGGGGTAGTCTGGTGCGCTGGCCAGCGACGCCGAAGAGATTGATGCCGCAAAATCCCCGCGATAACACGCCGCTCTCGCGCGCCGCGCTCGCGTGGCGTTTTGCCATAGTCGCTGTCGTCTCCGCCTTGGCATTGCTGCCGTTCTTCCCGACGGAATATCTCTATCACCGCGCGGCGCTCTTCGGCTATGGCGGCGCTCTTAAGCCTGGCATCCATTGGCGAGTCGCGCTGTTGTTGCCGATCGTCGCGTTCAGCGCTTTTGGGTTGGCCTATGTGTGGGCGAGCCGCGCCGGGCGAGTGTATTTTTCCAGCTTGCGCGGATTGCTCTGCGCGGTACTCGCCTTCTTTTATGCGGCCGTGTTCGTCAGCCTGCTGAGCCACTGGTTATCCGACGAGACCTTGCCGTTTCTTCGCCTCGCCGTGATCGGCCTACTGTTTTTTCCCTATCTGTGGTTGATTCCAGCGATCGGCGCTGTGGCCGGCAGCCTGCTGGCGCGCAGGATTGCACACGAGCCGACGCATCCGCGCGCAAGACTTCGGCATGCCGTGCAACCGCTGGTGCTGAGTGTTGTGCCCCTTTTGGTCATCGTCGGGATCGCACACTGTCTTCCACCGCGCCTTCGCACGGCCGCCGCATCCGCCTTGGCTTTTAGTACCGCGAGCGCACAGCCTGTGCTGCAAGGCAAATGGTTGCGCGCAGGCACGTTCGTCGACCTGGTTGGATCGTTTTCGCCTGAGCGGCGTGAAGCGGACGATGACGTCGTCCGGGGCGCGCGTATCTTCGTCGATACATTCGAGGGCGCGCTCTCCGAAGCCGGCGACCTGCTCCAGCCCCTGACACGCGGCGTCATTTCGAGAGCTTCGATCGAGGCTGATCTTGCAGGGCTCGTGCAGGGGGAGCATCCGGGGCGCAGGGATTCGAGGGAGACTGTGGTTTTCAAGTCTGTCGGCACAGGGGTGGAGGACCTGGCGACGGCGCGATGGGTTGCGGAGGCGGGTGGGCTGGGTGAGGTGCTTGGAGCGCCGTGAAGCCAGCCGTCGAATTCTCCTCCATAACGATGCGCCCTCCCGCCCGTTTGCGATTTGACGCCCCCAATTCCCGAGGTCTAACTTACCCCAACGGCGGGGCGAGAAAGACATGCCGATACTCGACGAATTTCCATTCCCGTTTCACAAGCCCGAGACTCAGGAGCTCATGCGGGTGTTGGCCGGGTTGTATCGTACGGAAATCGAAGCAGTGCTGCTGACTCAACCCTTCGGCGTCGACCCCGCCAATGTCACTCCGCTGCAGAAGCCGATCAACCTATGGTTCGAGCTGCTTCAGATGCTGGCCGCACAAGGAACCGTGCGTCCCACGGTGGAGGCCGTGCGCAAGCAATTCCCCAGAAATCCGCGCGCGCCCTTTCTCGATGCGCTGCTCGCGGATCGAGTTGCGCCGGTCAGCGCGGAACCCGTGCCGCCCGCGGGAGCCCACGCCGTCTTCGATGACACGGTGACCGCGCCCGAAGCACTGCTCTTTTTCGATGACCTCACGATGCCGGTCGGCCGCGTACCGAACCTGGTCAGGACGCTCGGTCGTCTGGTCACGTTGGCCTCGGCGGTGTGTCTGCTCCGCGTGGAGAATCCGTTCGGACAGTTCTTTGGTACAGGCTTCCACATCGGCCGCAAATGGATCCTCACAAACCATCACGTGCTGTTTCCGAGGGGCGCGGTCGCCACGCGGGTGCAGGCCGATTTTGGATTCGACGTGGATGCGGTGGGCAATAGCCTTCCGGTGAAGTCGCTCGCAGGATCTGTACGCAGTATCCAGGGCGAGACGGCGGACGACTGGGCGGTGGTGGGAGTCGACGATCTCGAGTCCGATTGGCCGGTCCTGGCGCTGAGCGGCGCGGCGATTCCCAATGTCGGCGATCTCGCTTACATCGTCCAGCATCCCGGCGGACAGCAGAAACGGCTGGGCTTCGTCCGTAACACCATCAGCGACGTCACCGATGGCGTACTCCGCTATCTGACGGACACCGAACCCGGCTCATCCGGCGCGCCTGTGTTCGATGCTCAGGGCGATCTCATCGGGTTGCACCATGCGGGTGGCTCACCCGTGCAAGTGGTCGGCAAACCTCCGGTCTCGAAGAACGAAGGCATCCGGATCAGCCGTGTGCTCGAACGCCTGCAGGCCGCAGGCATTCAGATCTAGCGATTTCGGCACGCAACCAGGCGACGCGCACCTGCCGCACTTCAGCGGCTGTGCCGCTTTTCTTCCCAGGGGGTGCCGATCCGCTGGCGGTTGATTTCGGTCAGCCACAACCCGCCGTTGCCCTGCACTGGCGCGGGAGTGGGCCGCTGTTCGAAGTAACGGATGAAGCGCTCTGCCCAACGCTGCATCTCATCGGACTTGAACCTCGTGGGCTCGACGTCAGCGCGGAACTCTGCGAAACGCGGCACATCGTTGCCTTCGCGCTGGTATCGGAACAGTTGGATCAGGAGGTCGAGGCGATCGCAGTCCTTCGCGATTTTCACCTCGGCGGTCAAGTCCGCCGAATCGCGCTCGAACGCATCGAAGCGCGCTGCCAGCCGCAGGAACTCCGCGGACCGCGTCAGTGCTCCGAGCTGGCTGATCTGCCGGACGACCGTCGCCTCATTCGCACGCGTCTTCTCATCTTTCTTGTCTCGTTCGATGTCGCCGACGATCGCCTCGCCGATATCGTGGAACTCGATGTGCTCGAGCACCCGCTGTCGATCCACGGAGGATCCCTCCGGCACGAACAGTTTCGCGAGAAACTCTGCCATGTAGCTGTGCGCGGCCACGGACTCCGGCGGCGCCAGGTCCCTCCAGCCGGCCCGCCGCTGGTACTTCAGCTCGTAGATATCGTCGACGTAACGCTCGATCACGAACGTGTCGTGCTCGAGCTCTTTGATCACGCTATCGATGAACTCACCGACGCGCTCCGCATGCGCGCGCAGCCTGCGTACCTGGCGAAGGCTGGCGATCACACGCTCGCGATCCGCTGCGCCCAGCTTGTCGTGGCAATGCCGGTGCCGGGCGAGCGATGCCAGGGTGACTGCGGGAACGAGTTGCGCGCTGATGTCGCGCGAGCTGTCCCCCAGCGCAGCGAGCAGCGCGTCCAACGTTCGCGGCCAGGCGCAGAGGTCCTTGTCCGTGCTCAACAGCGGATCGCCGGGCCGATAGTCGATGTCGCCGTAGTACTCGAGATGAAAGCCCCGATTCAGATCATCGCGCTGCGCATCGGCCAACAATGAGATGACATACTCCTCCGCCTTGTCCCGGTCACCCAGGTTACCGAGGCTGATGTAGGCGCTCCGCTGCAGCAGGAGCGTCTCCTTCTGCGCGCGGTTCAGCTTGTGCAGCAGGTCGGCCTGCTCGGCGATCGCAGAACATTCCTCGACGATCTCCTTCAATGCATTGAGGACTCGCGTGGCTCCCTCGCGCTGCGCGGCCAGCACCGCCTGGCGCAAGGCTTCGATTTCGGCAAGGGAGCGGCGCGTATCGCTGATCACCTGCTCCAACCTCGGCCGGAACTGGTCGATGCTGGACTTGTTGCGCATCCGCCCGACGATGTAGCACACGCTCGCCTTGAGGATGCGCCCACTCTCGATGTGGCCGGTGAGGATCGCGTTGAGCGCATTGTCGAGCGCGTCCCGATTTCGGGGCAGCCGCGCGTCCACGACTTCCTTCACGAACGCATTCACGTAGGTGGGATAGACAAAGTTGAGCGATCGGCACAGGGCTGCCATGCGGTCCTGGTCGGATGCATTGGGCACGGCCTTCGACGCCAGGCCCCCGAGCTCGATCAGTTTTTCGCTGATGTGACTCGCCGCGAGCCAATGGCGTACCGACGGGTGAAGGTCGATCAGCGACCGGGCGAGCTTCATGTCAGGACTCGCTGCCGCCGGGATGGCTTCGGCCGCCGGCACCTTGTTCTGGCGCGAGTCCCGCGTGATGGACATGTGAGCCGTTTCGGCGGCGGAGTTCAGCAGCTCCTTCATCAGCACATCGAACCGCTCGCCATCCTGACCTTCCCGCTCGACCGAGGCTTCCGCGAATCGTTTCCGGCCGTACTGATACATCATCGCGGAGAACGTGGCCGCGCGGCGTTCATCGAAGTGCGACATGCCCACGAGGCAGATCTCCGCCAAAGCATAAGAAAGGTTCAGGCGATGTGTGCGGCAGATTTGTTCGAGCGTAGCGGTCGCCTTATCGAGCAGGCCCTCACTGCTCAGCGCGGCACCGAAGCGAGAGGCCAGCCGCACATGGTCTCGGGCGAGCGCGCCTGCGCATCCGAGGGTCTGGATTTCCCAATCGCCGCGACCTTGATCGGTACTCCGCACACGCGTTGCGCTGAGCCGAACGCAGTCTTTCTCGGATTCGGTGAGCGCGATCCATTCCCGGGTCGGGTCCACCGTCGAACGGTCCCCGCGCAGCAGGAGAACCGGACGACGCTTCTCGAGACGTGCCCGGAAGGCTGCGAGGTCGCGCGGTTCCTTGAGGCCGCGCAATTCGTTCGAGATGCGACGAAATTGCGGGTGATCGCAATCGAGGAACAACGGCAATATGCCCGCATGATCCTGGTCCGGCTCGCCGAGATGCCAGTACACCGAGCTCAGGAACAACGATTTACCCGTTCCGGGCAAGCCTGTGACGGACAGATTGCTGCTGTGGGTTCCGCGAACGGCACGCGCAACGGCATCGACCGCGTTCGGCAGTGGAGCGCTGCCCCGATGCACCATCTTGTCGAACAGGGCGAGCTCGCCGCGATCGCGCGCCTGACGGAAATTGCGCCGGGACGCGACGCCCTCTGCAAACTGATCCGAGAGCGCGATCAGCTGCTTGAAAATAGCGATGGCTCGCGAGGGGCGCTTGGGTGGAGGTCTGCGAATCTGACGTGCCGGCACGCTGGGCAGTGCTGCTGCGAATAACCGTGCGCGATCCCGCCAACCAAAGCCTTTCTGCATCAGGCGTTGACGCAACTCAGCCGCAGACTCCAAAGACGTGTCGTACTTCGAAAGCACGTCCAGCACCGCGCTGGTCCACGCATCGAACTCAGGAGGCAGCGCCGAAAGCTTGGTTTCGTTGCCGACCAGGCGAACCTTGAGACGTGCCGTGATGTCGCCCAGTTTTTCCGGCGCGAGGCCTTCTTCGATCGGCAGAGCGTGGACGCGGTCGACCAGACCCTGCTCGCGCAGGAACGTGGCGACACCTGCCCGGTCCCAAACCACCAACGGAATGCCAGCGTCGATTGCCGCCCAGGCGCTCAAGCCGAATCCCCGTTCGGAAGTAGTCACCAGCATCACCGACTGGTCACTGAGTTGCGCCACGACGGGATCGGCCTTCTTGACGAAGCCATAGCCCTCGACCCGGGTGTGCTTCGAGCGGGCGATCTGCCCCGCCATGATCCGCACCTGGTCGAGATACTCCGATCCGGTCTCGGCCTCCTCGGGCGCGAAAAAATTCACCGCTTCATCGCTGCTCAGGCGACTCGCATACGCGGCTGCGGCGACCGCAAAGTTGCCCTGCCTCATGGCGCCACCCGCATTTTCGAGTCGCCCCACGATACCAATCTGCCTCGGTGCGCCCGAGCGATCGGGCATCGGGTCGTCTTCGGTCAACCCCGGAATGAACTCGATGAGCTGGTGTTGCGGAGGATTGCCGGCCGCGGACACAAGCGCTGCATGCACGTCTGCTCCGACAGCGAACCACGTGCCAGCGCGTTGGAGCAGGTCGCGCTGCTTGCCGGCTGGGCTATAGCCCACGACACCCTGTGTCGAATACGTTGCATAGACGAGCAGCGCACACGGACATTCGCAAAGACGAGCCAGCTGAGTGGCGAGATCCCCCGTAAAGATATCGTGCCCGATGACGATTCGAACGGCACCGATATCTCCCGTCGCTGCCAGCGCGTCTTCACACGCAACCACCGCTTCGCGTGCAAGGAAGGAGCTCCCCTGAACCGGCACCTGCAGCAATTCGACACGATGCGTTGGAGCCGCTGCGAACGACACCGGGTTGCTTTTGTTTTCCAACACCAGGCATTTCACCGGATGCGTTTCAGCCAATGCGCAACACAACCGGTAGTTGATCGCGTTCACGCCAGTCGCCGCAGGACCCCACTCCGTCGCAACGAATACGATCTCACGTGCTTCTTCTTTCTGGCTGGCGGAGCGCAGTGACGGGGCAGAATGATTTGCCGGAGGCTGTGCCAACAGTGTTCGCAACAGCTCGAGCTGCTTGTTGTTCGGGTGCTGATCGACGGCCTTTCGTACCACCTCACGCACATGTCCGAGATTGGCCAGCTTGTCGAGCAGCCAATCCCACAACTGCAGTGGCGGCAGGTTCTTCGGCAGCAGAAGCGGATCGATCCGGAAAGGCAAAGTCAGCTGCAGCGCCTCGTACTCTGTCTTATAGAGGGTCGCCAACAGCCGATGGACTTCCTTACCGTCCGGCTTATCGAACGGAAAGGGATGCTCGTCGAGAATGGACATTCAAGCGGTTCCGCGGGCGGGGTTCCCCGTACCGTCGGTGCAGATCAATGGACGATTCATCCCGGCTCCCTGAGGATGTCTGTCGTTCTTTTGAGGCAAGTGTGCGCCAGGAGCGTCGCTGACTCAAGCCCGGAATGTTCAGGACCCAAAGCCGGCGCACGCCCTTTCACGCGCAGAACTCCGGACTGCCGCCTTCACGGTCGAGGTCCGCAAGATTTGTGACGTCGCCGCGTATGCATTCACGTGCCGCGCGCAAATTGACACGCATCAAGGCCACCCGGAGTGCCCTCCATAGGATGAAGGACCATCGGACTCCTACACCGCAGAGGTAACTTCATGGCCAGCAATCGCGCCGTCACATTCCTGAGCCCGCAGCAGCTCGAGATCCGGGACGCAGGCTTTCCGAAACTTCAGGACCCCAAGGGCAGGAAGATCGAGCACGCCGTGATTCTGAAGCTCGTAACGACGAACATCTGCGGCAGCGACCTGCACATCTATAACGGCCGCTTCGCTGCGCCGGGAGGAATGCGCCTGGGGCACGAGAACACCGGCGAGGTCGTCGAAGTCGGTGCTCATGTCGAGCGCATCCGGAAAGGAGACCTCTGCTCGGTGCCCTTCAACGTGGCGTGCGGCACGTGCCGCAACTGTAAGGAGCGTCATACCGATGTCTGCCTGAATGCCAATGAAGAGCTGGGATTCTGCGGCGCGTATGGCTTCAATCTCGGTGGCTGGCAAGGCGGACAGGCGGAATACATGCTGGTCCCCTGGGCAGACTTCCAGCTCCTGAAATTCCCGGACAGGGATCAGGCGCTCGAGAAGATTCGCGATCTCACGCTGTTGTCGGACATTCTGCCCACCGGCTACCACGGCTGCATGGAGGCGCGGGTCGGCGCGGGGTCCACCGTGTATATCGCCGGCGCAGGGCCCGTAGGCCGATGTGCCGCCGCGAGCGCGCACTTGCTGGGAGCGTCCTGCATCATCGTCGGCGACGAGAACCGACCGCGGCTCGATCTCGTGAAAGAAGCAGGCTACGAGGTGGTGGATACGGCAAGCAAAACGCCCGTGCCCGACCAGATCGAGAAGATCCTCGGCACCGGCGAACGCTGGGTCGATTCCGCCGTCGACTGTGTCGGCCTCGAATGCCACGGCCATGGACCCCAGGGCCGCGGCACCAACGAAGTGGAAGCCGTGATCAACATGCTGCTCGAGGTGATCAAACCGGCAGGCGCCATTGGCATTCCCGGCGTGTATACGGACCTGGATCCCGGCGCGCCCAAAGAGCTCAACAAGCAGGGCCTGATGGCCTTGGGCTTCCCGAAGGCGTGGGTGAAATCGCCGGCGCTCACGGCGGGCCAGTGCCCGGTCATGCGTTACAACCGCGACCTGATGATGGCGATCCTATGGGGTCGGATGCCTTATCTGACAGACCTCATCAACACCGAAGTCATCACGCTCGATGATGCAGTGGATGCCTACAAAATCTTCCATGACGGCTCGCCGCGCAAGTATGTGATCGATCCGCACAACACGACGAAGCTCGCCGAGTCGGCCGGCAAGCGCAACACATGAGTGTCCGCCTCGATCGGGCCGATCTCGCGGCCTTCGAGTACCGGCTCGTGAAGCGCATGGAGGAGCTGAGCCAGCAGATCGGTGCCGTGCGCGAGCGCGAGCGAGAAGAGTCCTTCTCGTCTACCGCCGGTGAAGTGCCGGACGCGCTGGATGCCTCCGTGGCCATCGTCGTGTTCGAGACGGCGAACGCGGAGATTCGCTGCGCCCACGATGAACGGCGCGAGCTCGACGAGGCGCTGGGGCGACTCTCCGTAGGCAGCTATGGAGTCTGCCTGCGCTGTGGGCAACCCCTCGAGCGTGCGCGCCTGGAAGCCTACCCGGCGGCGAAGCGCCACTTGCCGTGCCAGGACGCTCACGAGCGCGATTTGAAACTACGCCGGCTGGCGTGAGCGCCGGACACCAGGATCGAGTCACGCCATGTCCGCCTTTGCGTCATCTCTCAAAGAACACCGCTGGGAACAACTGTTCCCGGTGCTGAATCCGACGCAGATCGCCATCGCGCGCCGCTTCGGCGGCGAGCCCAAACGCTTCGCGCCCCATCAGTTGGTGTTCGACTTTGGCCAAAGGGATGTTCCCGCCTACCTCGTGCTCTCGGGCGCGATCAAGGTGGAACGCCGTGATGGCCTCGAGCGCGGCAGCGAGATCACGACGCACGGACCGGGCGAGCTGACCGGTGAAATCGGACAGCTCGCGGGCGTGCCTTCACTGGCTCGAGGTCGCGCTGGGGAGAACGGCGCCGAAGCAGCGCCTTTCGATGCGAGTCAGATACGCGCTCTCGTGGTAGGCACCGCCGAGATCGGCGAGACCGTGATGCGTGCGTTCATTCTGAGGCGCGTCCTGCTCATCGAGACGGGCGCGGGACTCGTCCTGCTCGGCGGCAGCGACAGTGCCAATGCCCTGCGCCTGCAAAACTTCCTTCGGCGCAACGGCCTGCCCCATACGGTGCTCGATCCGGACTCGGATCGAGACGCCGCACACCTGATCGACCGCTTGAATATCACCCCGGCGGAGCTACCACTGGCTGTGTGTCCTGACGGCACGATGTTGCGCAATCCGACCGAGAAGACCCTCGCCCAGTGCCTGGGCCTGCTGCCGGGATTCCTCGCCGACCGATCCTATGATGTCGCGATCGTCGGAGCCGGGCCGGGTGGACTCGCGACCGCCGTCTATGCTGCATCCGAAGGCATGACTGTCCTGGTATGCGACGCGCGCGCGTTTGGCGGCCAGGCGGGCGCATCGGCGCGCATCGAGAATTACCTGGGCTTTCCAACCGGCATTTCGGGGGAAGCACTCTCCGGCCGCGCGTTCACGCAGGCCCAGAAGTTCGGCGCGGTGATGGCCATACCCGCTGAAATCAAGCTGCTGAAAACGACCCGCCAGGTCGGCTTCGAGCTGCAAATCGACGAAGGCGCGCCGGTGCGCGCATCCGCCATCGTCATTGCAAGCGGCGCACGCTATCGGAAACTCGACCTGCCGAACCTCGAAGCCTTCGAGGGTCGCGGCGTGTACTACTGGGCCTCGCCCATCGAGTTGAAGCTGTGCGCACGGCGCGAGGTCGTTGTCGTCGGCGGCGGAAACTCTGCGGGGCAAGGCACCGTATTCCTGGCGAGCAGCGTCGCGCGCGTACACCTGTTGATCCGCGGCCGCGATCTCGGCGAGAGCATGTCGCAATATCTCGTCGATCGCATCCGGGTGCTGCAGAACGTGGAGGTTCACACGGAGACCGAGTTGACCCGCTTGCTCGGCGAACCTTCCGAGGGCGTGCAGGCCGTTTGCTGGCGCCATCGGCCGACCGGCATCGAAGAGGAGCATGCGATCCGCCACGTCTTTCTGTTCATCGGCGCGGTGCCGAGCACCGAATGGCTCAAGCAGTGCGCCGTGCGTGTGGATGACAAAGGGTTCGTGCAGACGGGCCCGGCGGCTGTGTCCTATGCAGGCGCTGCCACTGTCATGGAGCGAGGGCGCCTGCCGCTCGAGACTTCTCAACACGGCGTGTTCGCGGTGGGTGATGTGCGCGCCGGCTCAGTGAAGCGCGTGTCTGCTGCCGTCGGCGAAGGCGCTGCGGTGGTCGCCCAGATTCACGTTTACCTGCGGACCATTCGCGCAGGGTCACATCAATAGGTCGAACAGGCGGAACGCGGTTTCCCAATCGGCGGAGTTGGGATTCTTGAGCTCGGGATTCACGATCCTGAAGCTGCGCGCCAAGGCATGGCTCAGCCCGCCGACGACGTCCGGCAACTCTGCCTGGAGGTCCTCACCATAGGCCAGGTCGAGAGCGGGCAGCTGCGCCAGCTGCCTGAGAATCGGTTCGAGCTCGAGCTCTTCGTCGAGCTTGCGATAGGCGTGAATGCTTTCCTGCAATCCCTTCGTGATGGGCAGGTCCGACGGCTGGATGACGTCGCGCCCGTTCGCTTTCGCGTTGGCGGCAGCCCGAAGCAGCAGATCATAGGTTTTGCGGTGAACGAACTGGTCGTAGCGTTCGAGGTCGCTCTTGTCGATATCGAGGCTGGCGGCGCGCCGGAAGAAGCGCTCGAACCTTGCAATGCCCATCACGGTCACGGTCAACTCCCCTGCAGACCTCGAGCCAAGTCTCGCGGGCTGCGGCGGGGGCTGCATTGACGCTGATCAAGGCACCCTCATGCGGGAAGGGCAAGAGTCGCCGCGTGAAACCCAAAGCCGCGGGCGAAATATCACTCATCGTGAATGGAAGCGTGCGCACAGTGACGCTTGATGCACGCGTGACGCTGCTGGATGCGCTACGCGATCGCCTCAATCTCACCGGCACCCGGAAAGGCTGTGATCAGGGCACCTGCGGCGCGTGTACCGTGCTGCTCAACGGCCGGCGCATCCTGTCGTGCCTCACGCTTGCAGCGATGCACGATGGCGCCGCGATCGCGACCATCGAAGGGTTCAGCGAGGTGGGCGACGAGTCGCTGCATCCGCTGCAGGCCGCCTTCATCGAGCACGACGCGCTTCAATGCGGATATTGCACGCCCGGCCAGATCATGTCGGCTCTCGCGTGTATCGCCGAAGGGCATGCGACGAGCGACGACGAGATTCGATTCTGGATGAGCGGCAACCTCTGTCGCTGCGGCGCCTATCCGGGAATCGTCGCGGCGATCGGCCAGATCGCGCGCGGGGAATAGACGCCTGTGATGCCCTTTACGTTCGCCAGGACCGGTCTCGTTGTGGATGCTGTGGCCGCCGGTGCGACCGGCCTGCGCTTCATCGCCGGTGGCACCACCTTGGTCGACCTCATGCGCCTTGGCGTCGAGCAGCCGCCACGCCTGCTCGACATCAACACGCTGCCACTCGACTTCATTCGCGCAACGGACGCTGGATTGCAGATCGGCGCGCTGATGCGGATGTCCAACGTTGCCGCTCATCCGACGGTGATGCGCGATTACCCGGCGATCTCAACTGCGCTTCTCGAAGGTGCCTCGCCCCAGCTGCGGAACATGGCGTCGATCGGGGGAAACCTTCTGCAACGCGTGCGCTGCCCGTACTTTCGCGACACGACTGCTGCGTGCAACAAGCGCGTCCCGGGCACCGGCTGCGCGTCCATCGGCGGATTCAATCGTACCCAGGCGATTTTCGGAACGAGCGCCGCGTGCATCGCGACCCACCCTTCCGATGTCGCCGTCGCATTCGTGGCCCTGGATGCGCAGCTGCACGTGCACGGCGCCGACGGTGAGCGCGCCTTCGACGTGGAGGACTTGTTCCGCCTTCCAGGCGACACGCCCCATCTCGAGCACAACCTGAATCCGGGGGAGTTGATTCTCCGAGTGGATGTGCCCGCAGCGGCGCACGCGCGTCGGTCCTGCTATCTCAAGGTCAGGGACCGCTCGTCGTACGAGTTTGCGCTCGTGTCGGTCGCCGCTGGCCTCGACATGGACGGGCATCGAATTAGATCCGTACGGCTCGCAGCCGGTGGTGTCGGCACACGGCCGTGGCGATTTCGCGAAGCAGAGGCCCTGGTTGTCGGTGCGCCCGCGCATGCGGATACCTGGCACCGTGCGGCGGAGAAATGCATCGAAGCGGCTGCGCCGGCTGCGCAGAACGGTTTCAAGGTCGAGCTGCTGCGCCGAATGTTGATCCGTGCGCTCACCCGTGTTGCGAGCGCCCAGTGAGCGCGAGGTACATTGGCAAGCCCGTGCCGCGAGTCGATGCCGAAGCGAAGGTGACCGGGCAGGCTCGATATGCCTCCGAGTGCGCCCCGCGCGACGTTGCGCATGCAGTCATCGTGCAAAGCTGCGTCGCTCGCGGCAGCATCCTCCATATCGACACGAGCGAAGTGGAGCAGCCCGGCGTTCTCGGCGTGATCACGCATGAGACGTCACCAGCATTGGCGTATCGACCGCACCGTGGCTCGTCCGATCCGGATTGCGGCGAGCGGCTGCACGTATTTCAGGACGCGGTCATTCACTTCTTCGGTCAACCGGTCGCCGTCGTGATCGCGGAGACTCGTGAACAGGCGGAGCATGCGGCGGCCTGCATGAAAATCGAGTACGCCGCGCTCCCGATCGATCTTGCAGTGGAGTTTGACCGGGGCGTCACTCCAGGAAGCTGCCGCGGCGCGTGCGCGACCTTTGAGAGCGACACTCATCGAGGCGACGCAGACATTGCACTGGCCGCCTCGCGCGCGCGCATCGATCGGCTGTACACCATCGCGCGCCAGAATCATCACCCGATCGAGCCACACGCGGCGATTGCCTCGTGGCACGGCGACCGGCTCACCGTGTGGACTAAGAGCCAGCACGTGAGCGACGTGCGTGACGAAATCGCCGCAGTGTTTGGCATACCGCCCGAGCATGTTCGAGTCATGAGTGCCTATGTCGGCGGAGCGTTTGGCTCGGCCCTGCGAACCTGGCCGCACGTAACGATCGCTGCGCTGGCCTCCATGCTGGTGCGCCGGCCCGTGAGCGTGATGCTGGGCAGGCGCGAGATGTCGACCCTCACCGGCTTCCGGCCTGAATCGCGACAACACGTGGCGCTTGGCGCGACACCCGAAGGTCGCCTGACTGCCATCGTGCACGAAGCCGTCCACGAGACCTCGCGCTATGAGGAGTACGTCGAAGACGTCATAGATGTCTCAACTTATCTCTACTCATGTCCCGACGTGCGCACGCGCTACCGAATTGCTCCGCGGGACGTGTCCACCCCGACGCACATGCGCGCACCGGGTGAAGCGACCGGCGTCTTCGCGCTCGAATGCGCAATGGATGAGTTGGCGGCGGAGATCGGCATCGATCCGATCGAGCTGCGACTTCGCAACGAACCCACACGCGACGAGCGGAACGGCCGACCGTTTTCGAGTCGCTCCCTGAAAGAATGCTATCGCGCGGGCACCGAGCGCTTCGGATGGGCCCGTCGAAATCCCACGCCTCGCTCGATGCGTGACCGGGAGTGGCTGCTCGGTTGGGGAATGGCCGCGTGCACGTATCCCGCCTACTACAGTGCCGATGTCCGGGCCCGCGTTTGCCTGCGCGCGGACGGCCACGTCGAGGTCGCCGTGGCTTCGAGCGATATGGGACCCGGCACGTACACATCCATGACGCAGATTGCCGCGGACATACTCGGCGTTCGCATGGACCGTGTGCATGTCAGGCTCGGTGACTCCACTCTGCCCTGTGCGTCGTCGCACGGCGGCTCTCAAACGCTGGCCAGTGTCGGCGCCGCTGTTGCCGCGGCGTGCGAGGCGGCGCAAGCGCAGGTGCGCAAGCTCGGTGGCGACGCGTCTGCGTTTACTGAGGTGCTCCGCAACTCGAATCGCGGCGTTATCGAAGCCACTGCTTCCGCGCCCGAGCTCGAAGATTCGGAGCAGTACTCGAAGCATGCATTCGGCGCAGTCTTCGCAGAAGTCGCGGTCGACAGCGAATCCTGCGAAATCCGGGTGCGACGCATGGTTGGCGCCTACGCGGCGGGGCGCATCGTGAATCCACGACTCGCTCGCAGCCAGTGCATCGGGGGCATCGTAGGCGGTATCGGCATGGCACTACTGGAAGAGACGCGACTGGACGAGCGTGACGGGCGCATCGTTACGGGCACGCTCGCGGAATATCTGGTGCCGGTCAACCTGGATGTGCCTGACATCGAGATCCTCCTGCTCGACGAAGAGGATCGGCACGTGAATCCCCTGGGCGTGAAGGGCATCGGTGAGATCGGCCTCATCGGCGTCGCGGCTGCGCTCGCGAACGCCGTATTTCACGCCACCGGCCGGCGGGTCCGCACCCTGCCCATCACGCTGGAGCAGTTGCTGTGATGACGGAACGCCGCGACCCACGCGGCCCGTGGATCATGGCGCCGCCGCCGCGAGACGGCGCGCGAGCATCACCGGCGTGCGCCGTTCGTACAACGCGTCCGGGTTCGTGATTCGCGCGCCGGATTCCGCGTCGATCGCCAGCAGCTCGCGCTTCTTGCCCTTATCCGTTTCGACGAACCAGGCGAGTACTGTGTTACTGCCGCTGAGCGGCTTCGCGACTCCCGCGGCAACGGCAGGCGCGTTGGCCCGCTTCTCCGCTTGCACGATCGCGCGTTCGAGAGGCACCTTCGCCTTGTCCACGCTACGCATGTACGCCTCGAGCGGATAGTTCACCATCCACAGCGCCAGGTCGCTCACGGCGATTGCGGTGATCTCATCCGTGGGCGAAACGATCTTCAGGTAAAGGATCCCATTGCCTTCCGGTTTCTTCACCGCGGCCTCGAAGACGGCATCGCCCGGCGCGTCTGACAGGCGCACCTCCAATATCTTGCCGCTTGTCGATTCCTCGAGCGCCCTGGCAGCGTGCGCCAGTGCGCCCATCGGCACGACAGGCTTATCTTCGGCAGCCGCCACGGTGAACGTGAAAGCCTGCAGGAATATCACCGCGAACACCATGCGAGGTGCTGCCGTCATCGACTTCGAGCTCGTCATTTGCCTTTCTCCTCAGTGCGCCCGCTGTTATCGAATTCCAGAAGATGCCGCGGACGGTCGGGGCCTACCGCCCGCGGCACCGCTGGAGGCCGTCCAGCACGGCCCGTGCACGATTAGCTGCTGACCTGGATTCGGTTATCCACCCGCGTGACTCCCGGTGCCATCCAAGCCGCGCGCTCGGCCTCTTCGCGCTCAGCCCATGACTTCACGGAGCCACGCAGAGTCACTTCTCCCCCGTTGGTCTCCACAGTAATGCGGCTCGCATCGATCTCCGCACGGCGCCGGAGCGCATCCTCGATCTTTCGCCGCACCTCGTGCGGCACCACTTTTGGCTTCAGCTGGATGGAATTCGTGACGCCGCGCAATCCGCGCACGCGTCTCACGGCACTCTCGGCTCTCTCGCGGGCATAGTTCCAATCCACGGTGCCTTCGAGCGTGATCCAGCCGTTCTTGGCGATCACCTTGATGTTCTCGGACGAGTACGGCAGCTCCGATTTCAGGGCGTTCACGGCGTCGCGGGCAATTTCTGGGTCCGGCCGCTCGTCGATCGCCGGCAGCCTGACCTCGAGGGAGTTGGCGACGCCGGTGACCCCTGCGACACGTTTCGCATCCCGCTCTGCCTGGGTTTTCTGCGCATAACTCCTTACAAATCCGGTGAGCGACACGACGCCGTTGTGCACGGCTACGCCGATGTCGGTCGCATCGATATCCGGATCCCAGCGCA
>Ga0247778_1000643_pt1 | contig 35057 bp, 24 predicted proteins | sample UWRJL049202B5_FD_179939 | JGI IMG/M metagenome (GOLD analysis project Ga0247778, IMG submission 179939) | Plant litter microbial communities from Arlington Agricultural Research Station in Wisconsin, United States - UWRJ-L049-202B-5 | ecosystem: Environmental > Terrestrial > Plant litter >...
CCCCATGAATCTACGGTGGATCCAAATAGTGCATAATTACAAGGGGGTCTATAGATTTCGAGCATAAGATCATCGACCTGGTGGCAGACTGGGAGTGACATTTTGGTGGCTTGGGAAGATCATTTTTGACTGGGGTTTGAGCGTCGGGTAGCAGGATGAAGCAGGAGAGCAGGGGGACCTGTATCATGAGTGTTCGTGCACTCGCATGCCGCTTGGCATGGGTCCAAACTTTGCATCGTTGATAAATTTATCGTAGCATTTCCACAATTATCCAAGGCCAGGTTCGTACTTGGCTGTTTTGCATTGTAAACTGACGCTGTTCACAACCAATACATTTTGGACGATTTGCACAGATCAACAACGCATTCTCCACAACACAACTGTATATAGATGTCAGCCTGTAGTAATACCGGTACTTGTCTTTCATCAAAGTCTGAAGTTGCAGGGTGTCTTTTATGATAAGTATCAGGGGCTCTAACGGTCTGGCCAGCAGAAAATATCAAATCATGTCAAAATTGAAGAACATCTCGACTGTGCCTCACTACTAGTCATTCGAAGGTTTCGAAAATTTTCGAGGACACGATACCCGATCAAGACTCGAGCTTACTGCAAGATTCATGTCCTACGGCGCAATAATACAGCAAGCTGATATCGAACGTTGTGGACAAAAATCCTGGAACATCAAAGTTTTCTACACTTTGTGTACAATACCCAACTGCCAGTCTTCTTCTAGAGTCTCGGGACTGTTCTTGCTTTCCTTGACAGTCTCTTACGCCCCCGCCCTGTTCTCTGCATTCCGATATCACCTTCTTTTCGTGGCTTATCACCGGTACCCGCAATATGAAACTGGATACATGACCTAGCGAAAGGAAATCCATTCGGCGTGTTGCCGCTGGATAAGAAAAGCTAAAGACGCAGTTGAGATTAAGTGCCTTTTACCAGGGGCTGATTAGGGTTTAAGTTGGTGAAAGATGGAGGCAGTAATCCTCAAGTACCATACCGCCAGCTCCCCTTGTGACGCTCTATCCAGCTTCGCCCAGTACCGTCGGCAGCCCTTCTGTAGACTCTCATGCTCGGCCGGTACTATAGACTATTGTAGCTATCCGTATCCCTGTCCCGTCCCTCCGCTGGATGATATTCGACATATATGTTTCGCAAATGTTGTAGGAAAAGTAAGAGGTAGGGTCATGTAGGTAGGGCCTAAGATGTAGAGGCTTCCCCTGAGCCCGGTTCGAGTAGAAGAAAAGAGAGGCCACGTAGGCACGGCGACAACGACAGCGACAGCGACAGTATGCTTGCAAAGCTAGGGGTGTGTGACGACAGAGCCCCGATCCGTATCCTTTCTCCTTGCGTAGGTCATCATTGTAAGGGCATATAACCATAATATGGAGGGAGAGCAATAAGTAAATATTGTCTAAAGAACTAAATGCCTAGTTACAGGAAGAAGCCTTATATGCATGTGATCACGTGTCTGAGAACCACGTGCCATACCCCCATTTCCACCACTACAATAGACCCTCAATTAATGGTTGTAAAGAAGTAGAATTACTTGGTATTGATGGCAGTGAAATATAATAGGGTAACGTTTGCGAGTTAGGGGACGTACGCTGAATATTAGCGAGTCTAACGCGGGTCCCAAGTCCCTATTACCACCCCTGAGAGTTTAAACCCCTAAAGTGTCCCCATCATAAGTCAATAAAGGTTTGGCCAATACAACTCTGTTTCTATAGCTGTACCTATGCCTTATGCTAATCTAGTATAAGAGTATACAGAGGTTTGGTCTTGCAATTGATCGTTCGTTGAGAGCCACTTAGCAGTATACCCCTGTTTAATCATGACTATTTACGCCTCTTTACATTTCAGAGCTATCGTATCATAATTTTGTTAATAAAGATTATGGCTACAAGTTTTTAAGACATTCTACCGTCGCGAACATGCAATCCGAGAGCCTCATCGTAAAGAAGAAGAGTGACAGTGTTATTCTAGTGGGGAGCTCGGTCAGGCTCGGGTGCGCCGCAGTGGCGTCGAGAGCTGAAAACCTTCGGCCTTGGCTCAGCGTTGGCATTGTGCCACGAGTACGGAGTACTGAGTACACAATCTTCATATGAGCCGCCCCAGATTACTTCCAGCTGCAGGTTCCCCGGGGCTTGTTGACCTAGCTATCCCTCGATTACTCCCCTGCCGACTCAGGCCGATTCTACATTTCGAGGTTCTCCAAATAGTGGGGTTATCATCATGAGCGGTGAGAGCAAACCCCAGAAAACTTTCGGCGGCTTTCGCAATGGGATGAAGGATCTTGGTAAAACGGCCATCTGGGCCGCCAATGCAACACTTCGTGCATACCGTGCTGAACGGAATGGAATATGCCGTCTTTGCAACAACTTGCAACCTTTTCAGCACGAAGATTCATCCAATCGAATGGGGGCAGGTTTACTACACAGACTCGGGAATCAAGAAGAATATTTTCCTGGCGTTACTGCGACTTCTGGTGAGGGAGTGTCCCTGTTGTTGGCGGACGTATCACTCAAGAAACTGCTCGAGGTTCGTGAGAAGGACGAGCAAACCCAACAGCCGAAACGTGACTGTAGGTTTTGTCGGTTCCTGTGCGATATCTTCGACGCCTTTTTTGTTGATGAGTATATGAACTGGGTTACCGAAGTCCGCAATGGCATGTCAATTATGTTCAGCCTTATGATCCAGGAAGGGCGGCCTTTGATCATCAATTGCATCAACTTCACTTGGGAATCCAACTCTATATCACAGCACCGTGTTGATATGGAAGTCTATATGCTCGAAAACTTCGATACAGCGAGTAACGGCGGGGCTGAATTGCCGTGTGTCGGTCGAGCTTTGCGCCGATCACAGGATACAAGATCGCAAGGGTCAATCAACTTCATCAGAGAAGCGCTGCAACAGTGTTGTATGGAGCATCAAAGTTGCGCAAAGTCACCTAGCGATTTCCGCCCGACCAGGCTGGTCAGTCTGGGGGGTAATGACGCCGAAATACGGCTCCAAGAAACCTCAACAACTACGGACGTAGTAAAATGGGCTGCGCTAAGCCATTGCTGGGGGGGAAGTCAACCATTCAAACTTTTACGAGACAATATTGAAGCACTCAAGCGATCTATCAATGCCGAAAACCTACCGCCGACTTTCAGGGACGCTGTGACAGTCTGTCGGCAGCTTGGAATTGGATACCTTTGGATCGACTCTCTTTGTATAATACAGGAAGACAAAGATGACTGGATTGAGGAAGCAAGTAAGATGGGAGAGGTCTATGGTCAAGCGTTCTTGATCATCTGTGCAGCAACGTCTCCAAATTGCCACACACCGTTCCTCGGCCCAAGGGACGAAGAATGGCTACCAAAGCAAATCAACTTTGAGGCTCCCAATGGATACATTCCCATTGATGTCCGCCGGCGAAGCCTACCTGCTCCTCCTTTAGGCCAAGGACGGTACGACCCCCCTTTCACCAGCTCTTGGGCCACCCGAAGACGAGCTGGTCCGCTTTATACTCGAGGGTGGTGTTTTCAAGAAATATTCCTCGCATCTCGGGTGCTCCACTTCGGACCCGGGGCAATCACGTTCGAATGCCAAACGCATTGTCGGAGCGAAGATCAACTTCCTACTTATCCAATCACAACTCCTGGGTCGCTTGGCGTTATTGACGATGCATCGAAATGGCATAGAATAGTTAAACTGTACACTCAACGAACTTTGACCTTTCCCAAAGACAAGCTGCCTGCCATTGGTGGTGCAGCTAGCATCATGCCGCAGGCCCAGCGTAGTGCCTATGCTGCCGGACTGTGGGTGGAGTCAATCCTTGTGGATCTGCTATGGCAGGTAATGCCGGTGCAGGGAGAAAAGGTCATCACATACACTGCCGACGAACAAAAGGCTCCCTCTTGGTCCTGGGCATCCGTCAATCTCGGCGTCGTCTGGAGCGAATTGAAAAATCCCCGGTGGCTTGCTCAAGTCCTCAGTGTCGATGCGCCACTTGAGAGCACGAACAAATATGGGGCAGTAACCGGCGGTACCTTAACTATCCGGGGACGAGTTGCTTCATGTTCTATGACGTGTGATTATCAACGAAAAGAGCATTGGGTCCAATGTTGTCAACAAGACGGTATTCTAGGCCCAAAGAAGCACTTTCGAACAGATGGAGTTTTAACAACTCAAATGTTTCCAGAAATTGCATTCCCCTTTGTCAGACGAGGCAGGGCAGAGGGCGATGATACTACATTCAAACTCAATGGGGCAGCCTTTTTCATTTGCTTTGCAAAAACAGACAACTACAATCATGTTGGGATGATCTTGGGTCGTTCTTCTGAGACATTCGGAGTGTTCCAGAGAGTGGGAATTGCTATGAATCTACCGATCGAATGGTATGAGACTGGAAACGAAATGACTGTATCTATTACGTAGACGAGATGCTCGGCGGCTATTCCAGTATAGAGCAAATTTTGCAAATAAAGTCAGTGTTTGGTCGATAGGCTGGCTTGAGCGCCTCTGCTGCTTTGTCTCCCATCCTCAAGTGCTCGTGAAGCCCGTCTCTACCATGAAAGTCCTCAAAAAGAGACCCTCGAAGCATTTGTTGACGAACTCTGTGGTAAAGGGACGAAATTTTATACTTGCGTAGTCAGTACTTTTCGAATAGACAATCGGTACAGAGCTGGATCTCAAGTCTTGTGAAACAGGCGGGGAAACTTCCGCATACGTGAAGTGAGACCACTCGATTTCAATTCCTACCTTTTGAGGTGCTGATTTCGGAATAGTCTCGCCGGCATCATAGATCGTGGTATTGGCACACCTCCAAGCGCTATCCGCAACTTCGTAGATGATGAATTCGAAGGAGTGATGAGAATCAACCCAAATTCTGAAAAATCAAAATATCCTACACATAGAAAAGACAACCAATAGAAGATTCTTTTTCCTCATTATTGAGTTCACACCGCTATTGGAAGGGATGCAGTATACTCTTCTTATTATTTGGCCTTTTCACAACACTCAATTGCTGGTCCTCCTCTACAGCCTCGGCACTGCTCTAACTTTCCCGACAGCCTCTTGGGCTTCTGCCCTATTCTCTGCTGGGGTTGATTATTGGCTGTAGTACTCACTTCTCGTAAGAATCATCATTTCGGAATGCTTTTTAATGTCCCCAGCCTGTCTGGGTATACGGGGGGGTCTTATTCATTCACAACATGATGCTTTTCTTAGTGACAGGAAGTTCACCTGTTTCGCTCAACCTAGAGGTGCCCACAAGCCATAGAATTTAGGCTAGCCAACTCAGGGGGGGCGTTCAGCGACTTCACTCCTAGGATACAGACATGAATTTTCCGCACCTAATGAGCTCCTGTTTCTCTTGTAGTTTCCCCGTTCTGAATTATGATTTGAGCATCAGTGCTTTATGGTAGTTTATTGTGAATGCTCATGGAAGTAAGTTGATGTAGTCTTAATATTATACAAGGCTGTCGGAGGCTCAACTCCTCGTCTTAATTCCATACCACCCATCTCTCTCAGTCTAGTTTCTTCCATTACAATAGCAACCGACTTCTCCCCCCATAATTACACCTAAAAATTTCCATCTCACACAACAAGTTCCTATTCTCAACCCCTTCTCAACCCCTTCTCAACCCACAGCCTCACCCACCTCACCCACCCCCCTCTTTCCCCCTCTCACCCTCAATCCACCTCTGCACCCCCCAAACGCCCCTCAACCCACTAAACGGCAACCCATAATCCTCCAACGCCAACACAATCCTCGTCGCCGCCATCTTACTCCTCAACCACATGCCCCTTTCCCCCTCCGCAGCCGGACACGCCACAAGCAATACCCAGAAAAACACCCCCGGTATTTTGCTCCAGCGTTTCAGCGAAGAAGGTTGGGAAAGTGAGAGCAGGGAAAAGAGATCAGCGAGGTGGGGTGTGGTATAGGAGGTTGAGAGGGGGAGGAGGTGCGTTATTGAGTGTGTGAGGATGAGTGCTGTTAGGGTTATTACTTGGGTTATTATTTGCGTGTCTGTGGATGGTTCCGCCTTGCTACTCTTATTGTTAAACTTGACATCTTTCTTCTCTAGGCGAGCTAGCAGCCAGGACGCAGTGCCCCGGATTTTGGGGGCGGGGGATGGTGGTGTTGAGTTTATGGCTGATATTAAAAAGGAGATATCGTCTAGGATCTCTGCTGTAGAGGCGTCTAGCGAGTGCGATAACGAGGCTAAGTTTTGCGTGAATGCGTTGGGTGGTGAGTGCAGGGGGCTGAGGAATGCGGGGCGCAGGGTGGTGGGGGTTGATGGGGATTGGGACATTAGGGTTAGGAGGGAGGGGGGGAGGACGATGAGGGGGCGCTCGTGGCGGATTGCGACTTCAAAGTCGAGCCTGTGGGGTTTAGTTTTCGAGTTGGAGATGGGAAGGGGGGGTGGTACATGATGATTACCCAGCCTGTGATACGGTCTGTTAGGGCTGCGAAGCCGCCTTTGAGTCGGACCATCTCCTTTAGGCCTCGTAAATGGGACAGAGTGCTTTGTTCGTGACCCCAAACATACTTAGCAAACAATTAGAGACTATTATATCGAGGATTTTGGTATTTCTGGACTTACTTCCAGACTTGCGAGATGAATCGTTGCAAGCATAGCATCATTTCCAATCACACTGAAATCCTCGGCCAGGAATTCATTTGTTAGAGCCAATGCTTTCACTTTGAGAGCGAGAGTCTCCTGGCGCCTATTGACGTCTTCTCCGCGCTCCATACCTTGAGCGAAAGATGCCATGAGGATGGCAATGTTGGGCATTAGGGGTGATTGGATCATCCATGGTATTCTCGTTTGGCTGTAGTTAGATGGGGCGGCTATGCCGTCGATTGAAGAAAGTCTGGGGATTACGCGGTCGAGGACTTCTTCAATTAGATTGTATTTTGATGCGGTCTTTGGTTGTTATTGGCTTACATAATTGGAACAATTCCGTGTTGCGCGATGTTGGTTCGACGGGAACGATGTTGCAGGCGTTGACAGCACTTAAAAGTCCACCGAAAGCTTTTGGTGTCTCGGTTTTAATAAGTGTTAAACTACCGGATTCTGGAGGAGGGCTTCCGACTTTAACGACTATATCCCTTTTTGCCCGCGATGGATATTTGCGACTTGTGCCCTTGCACTGAGAATCTGGACGTTTGTAGACGGCGCACAACACGGGCGGATATCGACGCTGACAGTTCAAACAGGGACCGTCACCCTTTGATATACACTATTTCTCATTAGCCTGATGGTTACATCGCGACCAAGCATGATAATATACCTTCTGGTGCCTCCGGCGACATTCTGAGCAAGTTGAGCCCGGTAGTCGGATTCGGGTTGACGCAGGCATGCTGCCGGGTAGGACGGAGAATAAATTTAATTTCGATGCATGCAGAGACGTTGGGAGGCGTGCTTTGAAACAGAAAGGAAATGATTTTCATTGCATGAAGGGTCGTACAGTAATGAGAACTTTATTCAGACTTCACCTCTCAGCTGTGGTGCGGCTGTGCCAGCCCTGGCTCAGCTGGGCTGAAAGACAGACGTTTGATTCGACCCCGCTCTGATTATTATCGTCAGGGGCTGAAATAACGGTTGTCGCGACGCAACACCTCAAGGCAACGATTTGCAGTTTGGAAGACTTTTGGGACACATCGAGGTAGAATAACTTGAGATTTGATACTGTCTGGCCCTATTAAAAGTAGCTGGCGAGGTCTCTCATGCGTTTTTTTGCGTGGGTTGTGAGAGCCGTTCTTCACACACGATTCATGGCGATGTCCACAGACACTAACACGGCGCTTCAAAGGATTTAAGCAAAAGATTAAGGCACAGAGAACAATGGTGAAGGGCTCAAAAGCAAACATAGAACACAACGTTGCAGGAGGGATAGCCTGGGATCAAGCCACAGAGTTTAGCGAGCCACCCAGTGTAATTTCGGAGACACTCAGCTTGTAGCAACAATCTCCTCAAAAAGTTCAGAGCATAATCTATTCAGATCAATACTAGCCTCTAAGCTGAAATAAGTTGCAAAGGCACATGTAGTATTGTTGCGGCAGAACAATGAGAAGACATGCGAGAGGGTTACTATTTCTCACGAGAAAACTTCCTCGAAACTCTCCCTTGAGATGCAGAAGAACAAGTGAAGAGAAGGCCAAGTAACCCAGATAAAATGGGGAAATCATTAAGATGTATACGCCGCGAAAGTCTTAAAAGTGTGCAAAGTACGCACCTTGGAGGTGTTGTAGCTCTCGAGGAGTGGTGGAGGACTTCCTCACCGCCTTCCCCTCAAAGAAATTCTGCCACCCTCAGCCCCGATGACGAAATTGTAAATTCCATCTCAAGATACCATTAAACAACCACTACATATCTAATGCCGTGAACCAAATCTCCATTGAGAAGCAAGCAAGTATGGTGAAACGAGTGCGTCCACCCACTAAAATCCGAACGCAGATGCTGATCTCAAGCTAGATTTCTTTCCGCGTTCACGGTGAGGTGCAAGGTGAGTCCGATTTCATTAACACTGAGCTTGAAGTACCTACTAACTTGTGCCTAGGTGTCGGATTTCGGTATATCAAACTTTGAAAGATGTATTGAGGTACTCGCGCTGATGAAAATACTGACAGGTATTTCACGCAGAAAAAAGCCACGTCGTACAACCTCACAGGCTGGGTGAGAAATACACCAAACAACAAGGTAGCGCTTCCGTTTCTTTCGGTGTTTTTCTCCTTTCAGGCGTGAATGGGGATGTATTGCTGAGAATGGAATGAAACAGGTCGAAGGCGAAGCTCAGGGTGAAGAAGAGAGTATTCAGAAGCTGCTGAAGGATCTTGATAAGGGACCTACGCATTCGCATGTTGTGAAGTTGGAGAAGGGGGAGATTGAGGTTCTGGAGGGGGAGGGTGGGTTTGAGGTTAGGAGGTGATGTGGTGGGGAGAGGGTGAAGAATCTTTTGTTCGTGGGAGGCGGGGGTACTGGAGGGGGAAGGAGGGGGAAGGAGGGGACGTGTTGGGAGATTAGGACGGTTGATCGAACAGGACAAGTGAGAATATTGATATTATATAACTTCGTCGAGAGAGACATGATTCTGCATTGATACTCGCGAAAGGAGCTGTGAAATTGTCCGAAGACAAGACACGTGTAAAAGTGGACCTGTGCAACCCACGCCCAATTCGGAAATATTGAAGCTGCAATGCACCTCAACTCCTTGTATTTGAGTATCAATCCTGGAATCAATTCAACGCAGCCAGGTATTATCTCCAATTCCTAATATACTCCTAATATACGGGCCGCGAAGATCCGTAAGATCCGAAGATCCGAAGACAAAGACTCGGCATGGCCAATCTGGAACTCTTGGACTCGATAGTTGTTTTTTCTGCCGCTAGCCACCAAGACCAGCCAAAAAATCTCCACCAACTCAACTCCCAAGCCATATTCAACGTCCCGTCTCGAAATCTCCCATGCACGATGCAGCAGCATGCAGAGTAGATGGTTCCATGATATATGCCGCAGACTAATCCAATGCACACCAAAAAGGCGCAGAGCAGGTTTATATAGTCTATAAGTAGCACAATAATGCAATTGTTCTAGCCCCTTAGTTATCGTTTATCGATGATGCCGCAGCCCAAAATACGAGTAGCGCACGCCCTGCCGTCCATCTAGGTGTTTCGTGCAGGCGACCTTGCCGCATCAGGACAGGTACTCGATAGGCCAAGACTCGAAAACCGGCAGTCCGGTGGATCAATTCAGCGCCAACAAAACCACCAACACCAAGCCAGCCGCGCTTTGGTAAAGATGCGGCAATATCTTTTCTCAGCTCGTATTTTTCCTCACTCTCTGTCTTCTCTCTGTTTCGGGTATTCTTTTAATTCCTCACACTACTTTCGTTGATTCTTGACGGTGTCTTGCGAAGAACACCCTTCCTGTCGTTTCTTATCAACCTACCTAAGCGCGTACGAGGACGCACACTCCCCGATTGGGAATCAATTGGACCTTCAGCTCGCATCAAAACCTTACATCCACGCAATTTCCACCGCCGAGCCCTCCTCGACCTCGAGTCTTCAAGACCTCTCCCTCTCCCTCTCCCTCCTCCTCCTCCTCTTCTCCAAATCATCCAAGATGCATCTCTCAACCTCCCTCCTCCTGGCAGCGGCCTCCTCAACACTCGCCCAAACCTCCTCCGCAAAACGCGGTCTCGTCTTCGTCCCCAGCGCCAAATACCCCTCCGACAACCAAATCTGGGTCTCGGGCGCCGATGGGCGAAGCGATCTAGACTGGTACTACAACTACCAAGCCTCCCCCTCGCCCGCCTACTCCAACCGCACGCAATCCCAATTCGAATTCGTGCCTATGCTATGGAGTCCGACCTCCACCTTCCTCACCGACATCCAAACGCTGATTTCGAACGGCCGCAATATAAGCCATATCATGACCTACAATGAACCTGACGGGAGCTCGAGTACCGGGGGCAGTAACGTGGCGCCTGAGGACGCGGCGAAGAATTGGATTGCTCAGGTTGAGCCGCTGCGGAAGTTGGGGGTAAGGACTGGGGCGCCGGCTGTGACGGGGGCGCCGGGCGGGTTTGTGTGGTTGAAGAGTTTTTTTGCTGCTTGTGAGAGTCAGGGGACGAATTGTACGGCGGATTTCATACCGGTGCATTGGTATGGGAATTTTGCGGGGTTGGCGAGTCATATTGGGGAGGTTGTTGGGACGTGAGTTCTCTTTCCCCCCTTTCCCCATCCCCCCCTCCATTCTCTCCCTTTAAGTCTAACACCTTTAACAGCTGGCCCAACACCTCAATCTGGATAACCGAATACGCACTCAACAACGCCTCTCTAACCGAAACCCAAGATTTCTACAACATGTCTGCCGAATACTTCGACCGCCTCGATTACGTGGAGCGGTACTCGTATTTCGGCTCTTTTCGATCAGATGTTAGTAATGTGGGGCCGAATGCTGCTATGTTGAATAATAAGGGCCAGTTGACGGATATTGGGAGTTGGTATTTGGGCGGGAAGGCTACGGGGAATGCGCCGAGTGTTAGTGCTGCACCTACGAATGCGATTGGAGGTTGGACTTTGTTGGCTGGGACGGTGCTGGTGGGGTTGGGGGGGATGTTGTGATTGTATATAGATGGGATTGGCGTTTTTAGAGGGGGTTTGGTATATGATATACTTGGATTTGGATTAGGGTTGGTGTATATAGATGGTAATGTTTTAATGGATAATTCGCCACCACTTCCCTTTTCCCTTCATACCCTATTCAAAAGAGGTTCTCAAGGCATGTATATGATTGCTTTCTTTTTTATTCCGTTTCACTCAAATATTCCAGCACAAGCACGGGTAGTTCCCATTCCCCGACTTTTTCACATACTGTGCTATAGGGACGACACTGTCTAGGGTGCTAATTATTGGTTTTCCTTGGCTTCGAGATTTTGGGGACTTGTTGAGGCTTGTGGGATTCTCTGGTTGAGGTGGGTGTTGGGGTTGAGGTTTAGAAGTTTTTGCTTCGTTAAGCATTTTGCTGGGATGGAGATTAGAGGAAGGGTGAAGGGGTGAAGGCTGAATGGGATTGTTGTGTTTGTTTGTCTTGGTGCGGTTTTGCTGGAAAGGGCGTTGAGAGTAGGGAGGTGGGTGAAAGTTCATACTTGGGTTATCATACATGTATATAAAGCAAGACCTTTCATTCATGCTCAAACTAGCTATGTAAATATACCAGAAGATGGCTGGTGAATGATGGGGGTTGTCGCAACCAAGACCATATAGCTTCTCAAACATTCCTTATTCTCACGAAAAGCATCATACAGTAGTGTTTCCTCTCTAAGTTATATATCTTATTCCTCCAACTCGAGTTCTTCTGCTTTGTCATATCGGCCCTGTTTTCTATACGTCGCTGCTAGATTTTCTCGGGCTCGTTTAGTGGATGGATGTTTATTTCCAAGAATTTGCCTTCGAAGTTTCAAAACATTGACTTCGAGTTTTTCTGCTTCGTCATAGTGATGTTGGGTATAATATGTTACAGCGAGGTTCGCCATAGCCCTAATAGTATCAGGGTGCTTCTCTCCAAGCACTCTCTTCTGTAGATCTAATACCTGTATTTTAAGCCGTTCCGCTTCGTTAGACCGGCCTTGTTGCTGCCACGTCGATGCGAGGTTCGCCATAGCCCTAATAGTATCAGGGTGCTTCTCTCCGAGCACTCTCTTCCGTAGATCTAATACCTGTATTCTAAGCCGTTCCGCTTCGTTAGACCGGCCTTGGTGCTGCCACGTCGATGCGAGGTTCGCCATAGCCCTAATAGTATCAGGGTGCTTCTCTCCAAGCACTCTTTTCTGTAGATCTAATACTTGTATTTCAAGCTGTTCCGCTTCGTCAGACCTGCCTTGTTGCCACCACGTCGATGCGAGGTTCGCCATAGCCCTAATAGTATCAGGGTGCTTCTCTCCGAGCACTCTCTTCCGTAGATCTAATACTTGTATTTCGAGCTGTTCCGCTTCGTCAGACCTGCCTTGTTGCCACCACGTCGATGCGAGGTTCGCCATAGCCCTAATAGTATCAGGGTGCTTCTCTCCAAGCACTCTTTTCTGTAGATCTAATACTTGTATTTTAAGCCGTTCCGCTTCGTTAGACCGGCCTTGTTGCTGCCACGTCGATGCGAGGCTCGCCATAGTCGTAATAGTATCAGGGTGCTTCTCTCCGAGCACTCTCTTCCGTAGATCTAGCACCTGTACTTCGAGCTCTTCTGCTTCTTCAAATCTGCCCTCTTCCCAGTGATAACGCCCAATTCGGGCTAGGAGCTCTGGTGCGATATACTCGTATCTATCTGTATCTTTCCATTTTAGAGATTTTAAAGCATGTGGTAAGTACACTCTACAGGAACTCCACGTTTCATGTGTACCGTCCGGGAATAGATCTGCCATAATTTGTACAGCATAGCTTGAGAATTCACGATTCCGCTGGGCCTTACTAAGTGCTTGACGGGTTGCGAGCTGAACTAATCGATGCTCTTGATAAGTTGGAGTCGCATCTTCCAGTATGATCTGCGCTTGGAGGAAAGAATAATCGACAAGTCGACCCGCGGCCTCTAGGACTTCACGCTTGCTAAAACTAGGACCACCGGCTGCTAATAGTACTTCGAATGGAAGCCCTTGATTATCGAGGAATGCAACCGTGTTAAGAATCTGCTCTGCACATGGATTTTCTTGAGCAATCTGCTTCATGGAAATAATCCATGTCTTCATGACGCTATTAGGCATATCTGACTGGCGGTGAATGTCTGAGAACTCGAAATCAAGAAGCTGCGACTGCTCAACCTCGGATTCCTTAAGCATTTCGACATAGTACTTGACAGGTGCTCTAGTTAATCGCATATAAGCAGTTGCTTGGGCAATAGCGAGGGGTAGACTGTCTAGTATGTTGAGTAATTCCCTCTCCTCATCGGATGGTTGCTCAGACTGATGTCTCCCGCTCCGAGTTTGGAACAGCTTCAAGGCTTCTGGGGCGGTCATCTTTTGAACTTCGATTCCTCGACTGAGATCGAGGAGTCTTCCAATAATGGAATTGTCTCGCGAGGTCCATAAGACAGCTCCGTTTTTGTTTGGAATAAATCTCAAGAGCTCTGGGTTCTGTGGTTGGTCTCCGTCCTGATCACTATATATCTTCTTGAATATTTTCAGATTATCGACATTGTCAAGAATAAGAAGCCAGTTAGGAAGCTGCTCTATCCACTGCTTGACTGCTGCTAGTAGGTCTTCGCCTCTAAGGTCAAGTGAGATGCCAGCTGCTGTCGCAATCTCGCTGTAGTTCTGTGAGAAACTAGCTTCAGTATCTCCACGAACCCAGAATATCGAGCCCGAAGTATTGTTTTGCCAGCGGTAGGCATACTCAAGTGCGATTTGAGTTTTCCTATGTCATGAGTTTAGATACATTATCAGGTAGGGAGAACTTACCCGCATCCACCTAAGCCCCAGAGAGCTGCAGTTTGATAGGTTGTAGTAGAGGGTAGCAATTTATTCATCCTCTTAAATATATCATCACGGCCAATGAAATCGGTATTGCGTGGGAAAGGAACTATAGTGTATTGCACTGATAATCAAGTCAGTCTCATATAAAATAGTTACACCGCTACTGACTAAACTACATACCAGGCGACATACCAGGCGACATACTAGGCGTATCAATCACCTCTTGTTTCTGAACAAAGCCTAGGAAGACTCGCGCAAAGGCAGCAGCGGTCGCCGCAGCATATGCTTGCCACATCTTATTCTTGTGTGAGTCGGCGTAGTCACAGATACCTCTGATTACCAAGCATGGGAAATTATTCATCAATCCAGCGGCCTCCATTTCAAAGCAAATAACTTCTTCCTTCTTGCCGATCTCATCTCGGGTAGTTCCATGTTTCATAACCTGGTTTCCTGACGCGATATTTCCATAGAACACTCTTGGGACAGTGCTCTTCCGAGGTTTTCTTTCAATGACTTGCTTAGTATCGCAATCCTCGCATGTATCGCCAGCTGGATGGTCATATGCTGATTGAAAGAGCTGGTCTTCCTCTGCCCCTTGATATTGATAATCAAAGTCCTCAACTAAACGCGGTTTATTCGTAGCCATCGTCTCTAGAGCTCTGTTTAAAAAGATGCCATCTGTAACATCGCGGATCTTCAGTGCCTGCAAGGCATGGAGTAGTACTTCAGGTGGCCGGTTCAACGTTCCAGTTCGACGAAATTCGCCACCTTGCTCCGTCTTTCCGAAATCCCACTGAACGACGCCACCATGGTTTCCTGTAGGTTCGCTGACAGCGACATCTCCAAGGCGTATATCGGATTTCTTGCTTGGGACCCCCCCTCCGATACCAACCATAAGGCCGATCTTGATAGAGAAGCTACGACTCATGTTGTTCGCTACAACAGCTGCAGAACCAACACCCGTGGTACCTGCTGGAAGGCAAGCAATAACGAGATTGTGGACTCCAATGCGACCGAAAGAATAAGCGTTGGGATCGCCCTTTTGAGGAGGTAAGGTATGATGAGATTCATCGAGCATTGCAATCATAGCAGCAGATTCTGTATGCAACGCACAAATAATCCCGATCTGATAGTCTCCCTTCTTATATGTAGCCATCTTACAGGTAGCTGATGGTCTGCGGAGCCGCCTGCGCAGGCGCTTATCGAGCCTTGTGAGGATTGAAAGAAAGAAGTCGCTATAGCCCTGTAATTTAAATCGTGAGATATGTCAGTAACGAAGGAGTAGAATACCACGTGGGCTAGGGCATAATTCGATGCAGGTTTGTAAATAAGGTAGAGGGAGAGGAAGGTGTACAGGATCGCTGGGAGTTCAAAGCTAAGTTGCGGGGCATTGTCCACGTGACAAGAAGCTTAGTCCAGAGTTACACCAGGTATGCATTCGAACGTAGTAGAGCAGTGCTGCTGACTTCCACATCATTATAGAAAGAACCCGCTACAGACCATGAAAACACTGATCAATATGGCACTACAGCTGCCACGATATGAAGTTTTGAGCTAGGTTGAACGTCCGAGATCCGATTCAAGACCATAGTCACGTGACTTGGATCTTTAAATAGCATCGTCTGTGGGCTGTCGCTCTGCGGCGTTGTTTCCCTGTTTCGATCGTCACTGCTGCATACAGTATTGCTTTACGAGTTAATGACATACCCCTACTTTCATCTTACTGTCCCTTTTCAGCGTCTAACTGCCGACAGCCATGTCGCAACCGCAGCCTCGCCGCGCCAACAGTCCCGTCATGCAGCACCTCGACGATGATGAAGATAAGCCCACAGAAGCAGAGGCTCTGAGCTCCGAAGACGAATCCGAGTCATCACTCGAGGACGCGAATTCGACCTCCGAAGCTGAGTTCGATCTAGCGCCTGGAGACTCGCCCCTTCCCGAGCTCGATTGCGATGTGGATTTTGAGAACTTTTCGTGGGACTCTGAAAATTCGATAGAGATCCTCGAGCAAAACAAGGACGCTTTTCGAAGACAGTTCATCTGTGCTCGCAAGTTTTTTGAGCCGATTTCTTGCTCGGTCGTGGATGAGGCAAAAGACACCGAGACAACAATTTGCCCAACCTGTCTTGATCTGGATTGGGCTCTTTACGAGCGTCACGAGGATTGAATGAGCTGGACTCGCCCAGAAAGAATCCGACGAACTCGTTTTCATAAAATTCGCACTACAGGCCGACGAGGGTGTAGTCTTTGCCAAATTATATTCAATGGTGTCGCCTATTACGGTATCAAGGATCGTAGCAAGTCAAGCATTGCAGAGAAGATCTTGGGGCGTGTCGAAATAACCTTGAGACGTGGTCATATGCCTGTCGTCTCGTTTCATGGCGTTGGGCCCTTTTTTGTTCGAGTTGAACTTTTCTCCCCAAAAGGTAAATATATTGAAAGTTTCAGCTTCGTCTATCATGTACTAACATCACAGAGTCCTCACAGCCATGGCCAGCAATTGGAACCTCGGCCCGCATACCAAAGCGGCTCAGTCTAGAACGCTGCTTGTCATTTGTACGACCATTGCTTCAGACATGTGTCCAATCCCATCAAGCGTCATGTTTACATCTAGATTTCAAGAATCTCCCTAGACGGCTTTTGGATGTTGGAACAAAAGATCGGTCGTCGTCTATCAAACTCATTTCTACAAATCAAATTACACAAAAAGATACTGTCAACTATATCACTTTGAGTCATTGTTGGGGTAAAAAACATAATCTCCTCCGAACTACGACCCAGAACCTCGCTCAACATTTGCGGGAAATACCTTGGATAGCGCTTTGCAAAACTTTCAAGGATTCAGTTCGCATTACTCGGGGACTGGGTATCCAATACTTATGGATCGATTCAATTTGTATTGTCCAGGATGATATATCAGAGTGGAAGTCTGAATCGACAAACATGGGCAATATCTACTCGAACTCATTCTTGACCCTCGCTGCAACGGGATCAGCAAGTGGTTCGGGTGGCTGTCTCTTTAGTAGGTACATCTCGTACGACAACGGAAAAGAGACGAAGCGACGCGATGTCAAAATAGTTTCTGGATCACATAACGGAATTGCTTTCGAAGTTCATGCTCGCAATGCTCAGGGCTCTGCCCATAGACAACTTATGAATCATAAGATCGATGATATGCGAAGCGCTCCCCTTTTAACTCGGGCGTGGTGTTTTCAAGAGCGCTTGATGTCAGTTAATTCTGCATTTCCACTCTGAAGAGATGGTTTGGGAATGTGGAAGTCACTCGGCTTGCGAGTGTGGCTACCTCAAAGAATCGCCGTTTTGGGAATCTATTGAGTTCCATGCCAAATCGTGCAAACTCCAGACTCAACAGGTATTTCGAGGCGTCAGGTCTAAGCAGGATGTTTTCGACACGTGGTTGAAAATTATCCAGCTTTACTCCGGCCTCCTTCTCACAGAAGAGAAAGATCGATTTGCCGCTCTTGCTGGACTGGGTCAAAGCTTCCAACAAGTGTTAAATAGCCAGTACCTGGCTGGACTGTGGTACGAGGATCTACCTCGAGGCTTACTTTGGGAGAGGGGTAATCTATTTACTCGCTCCAAAACACCAAAGGGAGGTGTTAAAATCCCTACATGGTCATGGGCTTCTTTGGATGTGCTCACAGACGCAGAAGCTCGTTATGACAGGGGTGTCTGAGATGAAAGTCGACAGTCGTGTTCAAATCATTAAAGTTGTCTGCCCCAGCCCAGAGGAAAATCCATATCTGAAGCCTTCCGTGTCTTCTATATTCATCCGAGGAGCTTGTGTTTTCAAGGTGATCTCAAACCCGAGAGAAGGGCTGATTGTGTGGTTCGACAGCGGCGAAAGAACAAGAAGCGAGGAGGTAGCATGTTTGTTACTCAGAGTCATGAAAGTTGAGGGCTTTTGCTCTCTACACTTTTTGGCTCTCGAGAGGTTACCCTCGGGACAATTTCAGCGGATTGGACAGGGTAAACTTGACCTCCTACTCGCAGAAGACTGGTTTAAAGACATTCCTCCGATGGAAGTTGAGATAATATAGCCGCGAGTAAGACCTCATCCGTGGACGAAACTTCCCGTTGGCAGAATAGAGCTAAGATCCATTTCACCTTCATTTAGCAATAAGTTGTGTCCAACAATTCAAGCGGACTAGCCCTGGAGCTCAATCGCTCGGGAAATTTGCAAGATATTCGTACATAAATACAGACGTTCTTTGAACAAATTTGAGTTCGTTCTTTTTTTCTCGCGATTAATTGGCAGGCAAGTGCCTATGTTATAGTAAGCTACGAACCTAAGCGAAACGCTATAGTGGTTTAATATAGCATCCTAGATTTCTTAAATGGTTGCGTTGGTGTTAATACCCGTCTACGTAGTGCGAGAATATCTGATATTGAAATATAGGAAAAGATGTTTACGCTCAAAATTAATCAAGGTTACAGCGAAGTCACGACTGATAAGGAGAACCGTCGGCTTTCATATCAATACTATCTGGCATGGTCTAGTGAAAGTAGCTATTGTTCTTGGAATTTGATTTTGCATTTCAGCCCTTGTCGCTAATTAAGCCCCGAAAATACAGTGACTGGCTCGCTAAATTCTGTGGCTTTGGCCCCGCGATGCCAATAACTCAGCTGCCTGAATGCTCTCTTTGGACAGGACTTCTCTCGTCCTCTTTCATCCCACCTACCGTCAAGCTCTAAACAATTTCTGTATAACACTCAGCATGAGGCTTACATTCATAGCTCACCTGGCATGGACACATCGGCTCGTCACTGATCCAAATTGTGATATCTCGCAATATAGTCCCTTCCCACAGAATACCACCCTCCCATTCTACTGGCTACTTCTAGAGAAGTCAGTTAGAAAATCTGTCGCTACCTTTTCTGGCAAGCAGTGGTACGATTTAATGTGCCCGACGGGTATCTCACATTTCGACACCGAGTTGTTATGGGAGCGAGCGATTAGTTTCACGAGGAACCGAAGCAATTAACCCAGTACCACCAAATCTTTTGGCAACGAGGCGAAAATTGAGAAGGAAGATTCCAGAAGTCCGCGAGAATATCCAGTCAATTTGTCTGAGAACATACAAAACAGCCACTGAATCCACAAATTGCCCACCAATCCCATATTCCCCACACAGGTTCCATAGCCTATCTAAAGTCCCTAATGTACACCCGCATCGCTAGACGGGAAAGGTGTAATAATAGTCCCAAACTTCCACTTATTTTCGTCTACCTCATCTCGATATCGATGGACTAAATAAGTCGCGCCCTTCGTCCTTTCCACAACCACAACTTCAAGATTTCCGTTCGGAGTTCCGGACTTGTATGACGACTGGATAAGAGTTCCAGGTCCCGAAATTGGGACATCGCTGATCGGGACACTACGATTCCATTCATTTCCCCCTCCAGAGCTGTTGTTCCTCCAGTAATGAACAAGGTGACCACCTTCTGGAACTACGACTTCAAAATTGCCTAGGCCGTTAAGAACGCCATAATCGGATTGTATGAGAGAGCCTGGGTCGCCAGATGCAGTCGTGCTAACAGTCCCACCGAGTTGCCAGTTCGAGCTTGTGTCAGCGTTATCACGCCAGTAGTGCCTGAGATTATTGCCTTCTGGGACTATGACTTCGAAATTTCCTGGGTGGGCGGGAGATCCGTACGTGCTTTGGATAATGCAGCCCGGGCCGGTAGCTTTTGAAGTTATGACTTTAGTGCTCTTCCAGGTGAAAGGCGTACTGGCATTGTTGCGCCAGTAATGCACGAGATTGTTACCTTCGAGAACTACGGCTTCGAAATTTCCAGGGGCATTAGGGGCCTCGCGGAAAGTACTTTGAATTAAGGATGCTGCACCTGTGGCTTTGGTACTGACGATGCCGCCTTTGCCCCAGCCATTGCCGGAGTTGGAGTTGTCGCGATACCAGTGCACCAGATTATTGCCTTCGAGGACAAGTAACTCGAAGTTACCTGGATGGGGAGGGGTGCCAAAGGTGCTTTGAATGACTGCAGCGGATGAAGTAGCCGCATTGGTTACGATGTCCCGCGCAGTTGGTGCATGCTGATTGAGGTCTCCCGGAATCCACGTAAAGGCATTGTTGGCATTGTTACGGAAGAAGTGGATAAGTCTTTGTGGGTTAGAGCCATCAAGAATTGCAAGCTCAAAATTGCCAGGAGTGCCATAGCTTCCTTGAAAGAAGCGGTTGGTCATGGTCGCTTTGATCGAGAACGAAAATTACTACAGTCCAATATTAAAAGGGCTAGGTCGCTACATGAATGGAACTAGACTCACAAAAGCTTGCTTGAATTGAAAATAGCTATAGAAGTAGATAACATGGGAATTTGGGAAAGAATGTACGATTGGGAGGAGCAAGACACAGGACTATATGTAGGGGAAGATTGTCAGCCCCATTCCACATGTTTTGGTACTTTATTCAGCTCCGATGTCATGGACCAACGACATCCGTCAATTTTTAATCTGCCTTTGATTTTCATCTACGAATTAGATTTTAAGTTGCTGATCAGTTCTAGGTGGTGTGAGCATCAGTCGTGTCTCAAAACAAAAGCGGAGAAAAGACATGTTAAAAAGCCAGATAGCTGCGTCATGAAAACGCCATGGCGTAGGTTATACGAAGGGCTGAACTCGTAGATTCCGCCTCACGCGGCAGTCTCCGACCACTCATATGCGATTTGTCTTCAAACACAGACTTATAAAAAGCAAGTTGGTCGCGCAATAATGCCAAGCATCAGCCCGCAGTAACACGAGGGAAACCATGACTGAGTATCAGGCCTCCGGCAGATCAGCAGTCCATCAGTTCATGAATTATATGTGATTTGCGGTGGAACCGTTGCCTGTAGTAATGAAGGGTCATCGTTCTCTGTGTCCCAGGTGTTTCGGAACGGTCACTTTTCAAAGTCTGACTATACCTATAGCTAAGATTAGGGAGGCGGACTTATCCTAAGAATACCCTTGAACCACGAGCCCATCACAAGTACGTCTCAAATAATAGTCCATAGGGCTCTCGGGCGAGAGCATGCATATAAAATGGACAATGGCAGGACTCTTGAGAAGGATAGAAACGAAATGGTGGGCGTAGCCCAAGAAATCGAGCTAATAGTGGAACTGTAGCGATATAATTCGGTAATGGAGTTGGAAGTATTTCTAAACCTTTCATAATTACAAACTGGTGATATATTTCAAAATCTTTCAAAAGTAAAATAAGCTTGCAACCGGGAAGTATTGACTGGGCTTTATTGGAATAGGCTGCGGAGGGAGATGTTAGAAATGGAGATACGACTCATGCAGTCACCATTAAGGGCGAAAGTCGTGTATATTAAGAGACTGCTCCTTAACACTACCAAACACTTCTCCAAAAGCACTTTCAACCAAGCTCAGTCATAAAGGAACGACTTTTCATCCACCTCAAAATACTGACATTCCATATCGAAACCCAAAACAAGATCAGTCAAACTGGATTTAGTGCCCATTCAAGAGAGCAATTGGGATGGCGATGTTGTCACCAGTGGCGACATCAACACACGTAAGAGCGGTCAAGATGGTACCGCTGGGCTTGCAGCAATAACTCTTGTCGCCAGTGCTAGTGCTGGTGCTGACTTCTCTTCCATTGAGCCCAGCAATGGGAACGGCGATGTTGGTGCCAGTCAAGACATTAACACAGTTGAGAACCTCGAGAAGTGCAGGACGAGCACAGGTGTATGTGCAGCCAGTGCTTGGGCCAGTACCCGAGCCAGGTGGGGTACCGCTTCCTGGTGGAGTCCCGCTGCCTGTGCCAGAAGGTAGGCTAGGGCCGACCGCAGTAGTAGTGCAGTCAGAGCTGGTTGGAGCAGGTGGTGCAACCGAAGTTGGTGGAGTTGGAGGCTTTGGGGTTGATACCGGTGGGGTTGGCTTGACAGCGGTTGAAGTGCTGCAATCACAGTCGGTGTCCTTGGAAGTTGATTAGAAGCGGGATACCAAAGAGCAACCAGATACTTACCTCAACTGGCGGGACTGCAAGTCCGTTTACCGCAACGGCGGCTGCCAAAATCGTCAAGACAGAAAGTTGCATTTTGAGCAGTAAGAGCTTGGTGAGATGGGATGCTTCTGGTGTGGGGTAAGTGGATGATATAATGAAGGAATGTCGTCCTTGTTGTAATTGATATCGAATCTGAATCTGATAGGAAGAATTGGGTCTACTTATAGGATTTTGGCTTCTGTGTTTTCTTTATTTGCCTGTTGTCTTCAACATTGCTAATACACAAAAAGATGCAAATGATCCTCTCTGTCACCCCCGAAGGTCAGATGTGCCGCTTTGGACCTCGCTGAAATTATTTGACTCGGCTGAACCATCCATATTAGACCCAAGTCTATTGTTGCCAATTTACAATATTGAAAAGTGAGGGGAAGTAAACAGAATTAGTCCAGTAAGGATCATGTGTCGAAGCGAACGCCTCGTTGGATTGGGTAAAGCTGTTTCCGAGAGCTTCAATATTTTTGGACAAATAGATAGATGCATAATCACTCTTCCAGCTACACATGACTGAAAAGCAAATGCAGTTGTCAAAGTAGGCAACAACAAACCCTTTCTCAGGGGTTAAGCGAGAGGAGATCTTCGCCATTTTTGGAGACGAACGAGACGGGTATTCGGAACGCGTGCAGGTACCGGGAGGCGAACAAACGGTAATTCAGATCTGCCGGGCCCATATGGCATTTCAACACTTTCCCATAGCCTTGTTGTGCATGTCCATAAATTAATCGTCTGCAGTACTCGGCTGGCATATTCACCTCCGCAGCAGAACCACGCGCTGCAAGGTAGATTTCTCCACGCTTGGCGCCTATGCCCTATCTTTAGTAGCCAATAATACAACCTTAATAGTGCGGTAATAGGGTTGCAATTGCGGGGAAAAGTAACCTGGGACCTTGCGATCGGATCGACGCTGCAAGCAATATAGAGGAGAATTTTCTCCGTTCGCGAGATGATAAATGACGCTCCCATTGGCTGTCCTGCAACACCGAACCAAGGATTGAAATTCTTAGACAGAGTATAACATCCGAAAGTTTTCAATATGATGACGCCTGATTGAAAGCGCAGAGACCGGGGAGGGTTGAGACGATGGGTCTGGACCTCAATGCAGCTTATAGCGCGTGGAACAATGTCCACTACTTGGTCGCTCACCACGATAACTGGACATGTGGACTTCCTCTAGTCTTCCCACAAATTTACCCTGTTGAGTAATTAAGCCATCGCCAAGAAGAATCACACCCAAGCGAAAGATTCAAATGGCTGAATGAAGTCGAGCCTTGCGACTGGTTAGAAATCCGCGCTCTATCAGGAACCTCAATTCTAATTATCATGGGCCCAATTAGTATGGAAAAGCCACCGAGTCATATAAAGCCCACTTGGTTCACAATATCCAATGATGTTCAGTTGTGTTCTGGAAGAAAATTGACTCCTCAAACGCTTTGCATGCATGAGTTCTGGCTGCACTTCAGACGCCACTATTGAATTTCGCATAGCCGATGTGAAAGAGATTCATTTGAGCCAGTCAGGCTACCTTCGAGTTGCTACCGATATCCTATCAGGAGGTCTAAGATTGAGAGGCTTCTCCAAGTTCTCCCGTGGAAGAAACTATCGCTGTTCCGATAATTAATAGCTGAACTGTGCCTGCACTTACATGCCATTGTAAATGATTCTCATGTTGCCCTGTAACTACTTGCCCTTCTTTTAACTATACAGGTACTTTCTGACTCGATGCTCTGAATGCCTCCTTAGCCTCGAGGTTATATTGTTAATGCGCCAAGTCCGATCAAACCGCCAGCATGCAGCACCAGCATGAGACACTGTGCGTGAAGCCATATCGTATTGTTGCCTATTTGTTAGGTCAGAAATATTTCTACGAATGGCTCAAAAGGCACTTAACCCACGGGGAATAGTCAACAGCTTCCTAGCGATACGATCATATCGTCTTCGCTACTGCCATTTCCCCACAAGAGCCTAAAAACGATTGTATTTCCACTTCCGCCGTAGAAAGGGAAAGGAAAAGAGGAGCAAGGAAAGGAGACTGACTGATAAGGGATAGTTAGATTAGTCAGCTACCACTAGCCAGGTTAAGGGCTTAGCCTTCACCCCAATAAAACTCCAGTTTTCTTCAAAACCACGTCTTTTGTCATAATAACAATAATTAATTAATTCGCAATTAATAAACGATTTAAAAAAAATATAAAAAAATCTTTTAAACCATTTTTATATATTTATTTAATTATTTAATAATTGGGCGTTATTATAAATACAAATCAGATTATATACTAATTATATCTTATATTTAATTATATTTATTTGATCCCGATTTTGTATCAGATAAAACAAAAATTATAAATATAAAATATAATGAATATAATTTGATACAAATTCGGTAATTATTTCATTTTATCAGCTCTGAGTTTGGGAGGAGTTTTTAATCTATATTTATATATTTATCCTTTTATAAAATTAAAAAAAAAAGAAAAAATATCCCAAATTATAAACCGGACAAATATTTCTTTTTAAATCCAAAATTTTATTATAAATCACTCAAGTTATTTTTAAATAATAATTAAAATTCTATAAATTTTATAATATCATCTGTATTTCTTCCAATTTTATTATTTATTAAATCGCTAATTTTTTCAATTTTTTTATCTATCAAAATATTAATTTTATTATTATATATTATAACCAGCTAATGAATTATAAACTTGTTCTCGAAAATTTATTATTAAAAATATATTATTTTAATCTTATCCAAATTTGAAATTATTAAAAAAACAATTTTTTTGAAAATATTAATTTTTATATAATAATAATTAATCCCTATTTTATTTTTAAATTTAAAAAAAAAACTTTTATAAAAAATAAATTTTTATTTTTATTTTGATATAAAGCCCAATCTTGATATAAAATTTAAATTTTTATAACAGAAATATTTAATCTAAAAAAATCGATTTTTTTCGGAATATTTAATATAATAAAATTAATATTATTCGGTTTTTTTAGTTCTAATATTATTTCAAAATATATTTCTAATTTGGAAAAATTTCAATTATCTAAAATTCGGAACCAGCCAATTTTAATAGGTTTAAAACAAATTTCTAAATTTTTAATATTATTAATACCAGTTCCCTTCTATTAATATAAGATTTTAAATAAAATTATATATTTGAAAAAAATTTGAAAACAAAATATAATTTTATTATTAGAATTAAAAATCAAAATAAAATTTTTTTTTTTTTATATTTTATTAATATAATATTTATTATTAATTTTTATAAAATCAAAATTTTTTTAAAATTTTAAATATTATTAATTAATTTAAATTAATAAACTAGGTTAAAAAAATAATATATAAATAAAATATATTAATAAATTCATTAAATGTTTTTAATTATTTTATAATTAAACTTTATATCAGATTTATAAAATTCGATAATAAAAATATTAGAAATTAAAATTATAATCAAAAATCAGGAGATAATTTATATAATATTTCTTCGATTTATAAATAAGAATCATTAAATATTTTATAAAACTTTTTCTAGTTTTTATATTACAAATTATGAAAAGAGGATTATAAAAATAATATTTATAATAAATATATAAAATTTAGATTTTCGATAAAAAAAATTATTCAAGAATTAATTATTAATTTTTATATTACGATTTGCGAGCTAATAAAAATTATAATAATAATATTTATAATAGATATATATATAAATATCCAAAATTTAGATATTTGATATAAGAAATATACTCGAGGATTAGTTAAATAAAAAATAATTATTATTATTAAAATCAACGGAAATAATTTCAAAAATAAAAAAAATATTCCAAATATTTCTATATAAAAAATATAAATATATTTAATAAAATTATTTTTACGATAATTGTATATTATAAATACCTAAAAATATTAGAAAAACAATATAACAAAACTATTATCTTGGAAATTTTATTATTATATATATAAGATTTTATAATAAATTAAATAAATAATTTAAATAAAAAAATAACCGACCTAATAAATAAAAATCTGGAAAAATAAAAATTTTAAATATTATATTATTTTAAAAATAATATTTTATAAATTATATTAAAAATTGATATTATATAATATTTTTTTGTTAAAAAATCAAAAATTAATATTCGAATTTTTAATATTTATAAATATATAATTAAAAAATTTATTTTATATATTAAAACCAATCTGGGGTGGAGTGCAATTAAAATTGCACTCTGGGTGGTCCGGGCAAGTTGAGGCGCGTGCACGGGCTATAACCTTAATTTGGCTACACCTACATTTATATATTTGTTTATGCATCTAAGTCACGACGCGCAACGCGATGCAGAAATTGAAACTTAGTTAGGCAGATGTAGTTCAATTAGATCTGTCGTACGCCGCAATTATTTTAATTGTTGGACGGTGGCGTATTGCGATGCGGCTGCAGAAAGGCGTCCTACGCATCTTATGCACTTACAGTAGGTGCTGTACCTAGCCAATAGGAAGTTGTTCCTTAGCTGAGCTAAGCTCGGAGGCCGGATTATCTCTCAACTTGCCCAACCTCTGCAGAGGGCAATATTGAATATTTCGCCTACCACCAATATTGCCCCCTGCACCCTGCAGATTGTATTAAAACTAATAAAATAAATCAAGATTTGATTATAAAATAAATTTATAATAGATTAGATTCTATTTTAATAATAATTATAATTTTTCATTTTAATTATAATATAATAAACGATTTTATAATTAAAATTTATATAACAAAATATTAAATCAAAATTTAATATTTATAATTTCAATTATAAATTGAGAATCAAATAAAAAAATTTAAAAAAATATTGAATTTTTATTAATTATAATTATAATTAATTATTTTTATAAATAATTTCAATTAATATAAATAAAGATTATAATTGCCAAGAAATAATAATTTTTTTTAAATTTTTATTTAAAAAAATATTTTCGATTAATTAAAATTAAAATAAATTATTTTTTAAAATTTTAAACCATTGAAATTTTTATATTTTATAATTTTATTTATTATAATAATTAAATAAAAAAAATCGATATTATTTCAATTCTAATAAATAAATTAATAAATATTTTTTTATTAAAAATTTTATTAAATTAATTGAAATAATAATAATATAAATAATTTCCAAAATCAATAAAATCCAATTAAAATATATATTTTTATAATTAATATTAAAAATAATTTAAAAAAATTTTTAATAATTAATTATAAATAATTCGAAAAATTTCAAATATAAAATTTCTATTTATAGATTATTATTAATAAAAATATAAATACAAAATCTGATTATTTAATTCTATTAATAAAAATATTAAAAAATTATATTTTATTTTTTTAATATTTTAATATTTTTTAATATTTATTATTATTTATTCCAAATATTATTAATTTATTATTTCGTATTAAAAATATTATTAAAAAATATATTATATTTATAATATTTTTATTTTTATATTAAATTTCCAAATCTTAAAAATAAAATTATTTTATAATTTTTATTTTATTTGGAATTATTAATTATTTGATATATTAAAATATTAAAATAAATAAAAAAAATAGATTTATATATATAATTAATTCCAAAATAATTATTTTATTATTAATTGAAAAATCGGTTTATTTATATTATAATATAAAAAAAAAAAATTATTTCTATTAAAATTACTAATAGTTTTGGAAAATCTCCTAATTCCAACTATTACCTCTAATCGAATTACCCTAATATTTCTTATTAATTCAACAATTAATACAAGTTTTAATATATTTAAAATTATTAAATTTTTTTTTTTTTTTAGAATGGTTTTAATTTATTCTAATAATATTTTTATTAATAAAATCTTTTTTAAATAATCGATTTTTTTTAACAAAATATTAATTTTTATCAAATATATAATTATTTTTCTAAATAAATAAAATAATTATTTTTTTAATATAAATATATAAAATATAATATATAATATCAAAAATATTTTATATAAATATTATATTAATATTGGTTTATTAATTAATTTGATCGATTATAAGATTTTAATCTAATAATATCTTGAAATATATATCTAATAATATCTATTTAATAAATTTATCGGTTTATATAATATCAACTTTAATTTTATAATTTAGGAGTTTATAAATATTATATTATATTATTGTATTATTATAAATTATTAAATAAATTTTTTTTTTATTAAAATCTATTTCATAAATTATTTATTAAAAAAAAATTTATTAGATTTGAATTTTTTGAAAATTAATTATTTAAATATATAATAAAAATGTTATAATTTTATTATTAATCAATTTTAGATTAAAAATTTTTACGAATTTTTTTTTTATTATTATTAAAAATTATTCTTGTAAAATTTTTAACGGAAATATATATTATAATTATATAATTATTTATTTAATTTAAATTATAATTATTTTTTTAAATTATAGATATAATCTAATAATATATTATTATAATTTATTTTTAAAAAAACAAAAATATATAATAAAATTTTATATATAAAAAGATTTAATTTTATCGAAATATAATAATTTTATTAATAAAATAATAGATAAATAATTAATATTATTATTTTATATCAATTTTAATAAATATTTTATTTATTTTTCGGCAGGAATTAAATTAGGATTATTTTAAATATATTCCAAAATTATATTATTATTTTTAGAATAATTTATTTTATTAAATATTTTTGATATTATTAATAAATATTTCTAATTAGATAAAAAATCAAAATTATTTTTTTATCTAATAAATATTTCATTTTTAATATAATTAATCGAAAAAGAAATTAATATTTTAAAAATTAATATATTAAATTTTTATAATAAAAAAATTTAAAATACAATTTGAATATTTTTTTAAAAATATATTTTTTTATTTTAATAATAATATTAAAATAAATATTTTTTTCAAAAAAAATATAAATATTTTAAATCTATATTAAATTCTATATAAAATAATTAAAAAAAATATAAATAATATAAATATTATTTTCGATCTAATAAAAAAAAATAATTAAAAAATATATTTTTGAAATAATTATTATTAATAATATTATTAATTTTTATTATATATCAAAATAATAAATCTCGAATAATAATTGATCTATATTAAATAAATATTAAATTCAAATTTGATATTTATTTATTATTAAAATAAAATATTATTTTAATTATATTAAAAAAAATTATAATTTTCTTTAATTTAAATATAATTAAAAACTTTTTTTAATAAAATATTATAAACGAAAATAAATAGAAATTGGATATTATAATCTAATATTATAATTATAAATAAATAATAATTGGAATTATAAAATTGATTATTATATTAGTTTTTTTTCAAATTAAAATAAAATAAATATTTAACAATTATTTATAAAATTTCGTCCTTATATATATAAATAATATTATTATATTTTTCCGAATAATTAAAAAATATTTAGGTTATTTAGATATTATTTTAATATTATTTCAAATTTCTAATATTATTTTATTTATAATTAAATATTATTTCATTTAATTTAATATTTAAATTTTAAAATATAAAATATCAAGATTCAATTTAATTATTTTAAATAAAAAAATCCAAATTATAAAAAATTGGAAATTATTTTAGGATTTTTTGATTATTATTAATTTTTTATCGATTATTTTTTTATTATAATTAATTTTTTGGTTCAATTTAAAATTTTTAATTTTAAAAATATTCTTAAAAAGGGAAATCAATATTAGATTTTTACAAATTTTACATCAATTTTTTTATCTAAAAATCATTTAATTTAATTATTATCCAAAAACAAAATCAATAAAAAAATTAAATAAAAATATAATATTTAAAACCAAGAAATAATAAAGAAATTATTAATTGATCTAATAGATTATTGTTATGTTATTTTTGATATATTTAAATAATAATTATATGAAGTATCGATGTTAATATTTTTAGATTTTTAATATCTATTTATCCTTTATTGCAACAATTTCTATAAATAGGGCTATAGAATAACATTATATTAAGAGGATTTATTTATTAGAAAAAAATAATTAATTTTTTATTTATTAAAAACTTTTATCTTAGTCGAGAATAATTATTAGTTTTTTAAATTCGAAACTGGGGTTCTAGTATAGGTATTATAAAAACTTCCCTAATATCTTAATAACTCTAAATTTATTATTTATATAAATAATACTACTATATTAAATGTTTTTATGGATCAGGGGTTTTTATAAAAAAATAAAAAAAATTTGTTAATTAATAATTATTTTTTATTAAATTCAAATTTTTTATAAAAATTCGTTATAAAACTAAAAACCTATATATAAATATAAATATATTCTCGCAATTATATTTGAATGTTTTTTTTAAATCTAATTTAAAAATATAAATAATATAAAAAAATAATTTTAATTTTAATTTTAATAATATTATTTATTTGTTAATAAAAACTTTATTAATATTTCTATTAAAATTATAATTTAGATTATAAATCAAAAATTTATATATTAGTTGCAATTTTTAAAAAAAATTTGCTAATAAATTATTTAAAAATTATATTTTCGGCTAATTATACAAAAAAATATTACAATATTAACAGAATTTTTTTAAAAATATATTAATTATTATCTTTGAGTAATTTTATTTCAATCTAAGATTTAAATTATTATTTTTTAAAAACTTCATTTTTGTTAAATATTTTTATATTTTAAAAAAATATATAAATTTTTTTTTTAAATAATATATAACCAAAAAGTTTATATAAAATTATATAAAATTTATTATTAGTTTTATAATTTTATTTTTATTTTTAAATTTTGGATAAAAATTAAGAAATATATAATAACTTGTTTTATTTATAAATAAATTAAACTATCGCATTATAAATTTCATAATGTAGTAGGTGATCAGGTGATTGGCTCGATCATGTGATTTAACTAGTTTCCTAAGATCTTGCATATAAATGCAAGATCTCTCTTTCCGTAGAAAGGACAACGAATATAAGATTCTTTTTCCTCACTATTGAGTTCAAACCGCTATTAAAAGGGATGCGGTATACTCTTCTTATTATTTGGCCTTTTCAATAATCTTTTTTATCTTATCAAATTGGCATTAAAATAACTGGTTATAATATATCTCAATTTCGTAATAAATTTTCTTTTATTCTTATAAAATAATAATATTATTTTAATTATAACAGATTAATTTATTAAATAAATCACAATATTAGTTAAACGAGACAATTAATCTACTAAATAATAAATAAAAATTTATTATAAAAAAGTATATCTTTAAGTCGATTTATTCAAAAAAATAATTTCGAATCGAAATTTTAAATTTATATTATTATTTTAAAAAAAATTATATATTTATATATAAATAAAATTGGTTTTTATTAAAACTTATTATTAATAAACTAATAAATAATCCAAATATAATAACCAAACTATAATATATAATTTATAATATATTATAATAAAATGTTTCGACCAATCTATTTAGAAAAATTTATTATTAATATTATTTTATATTTTGAATAATTTTATAAATATTTTTATTAAATTTTTTTTATTCAAATTTTATTATATTAAAAAATTATATAATTTATTTATAAAAATATTAACCGCCGATTTATTAATTTTTATAAAAAAAAATATCGAAAAATTTGTTACAATTTATAAAATTTTATTTTGCGAAATTATTAAAATTATAATTTTAACTCAAATATAAATAAAATTAATATATAACAAAAATAAGCAATTTTTGGATATATAAATAAAAAATAAAATTTATTTAAAATTAATTAAAATTTTTAGAATTGGTTATAAATTATTTTAAAATTAGACAAAATTATTATTCCCCAAAATAAATTTATATAAAATAATAAAAATTATTATTATAATTAATAAAATTTTTAATTTATTATTTTTTTGTTTGAAATTATTATTTTGGCTAAAAATATACCTAATTATTTTTATTGATTATTTAAAAAAAATTCCGAGAGATTTATATAAATAAAAAATATCGAGATTTGACCCAATTTTAATAAATAATAAAAAAAGATATATTATTAAAATTATTTGTTATAAAAAAATATAAAATAAATTAAAAAAATAGATTTATTAATTTTAATATTTGGTCAAATATATAAATTATAATTACAAAAAATAATAATTTGGAATTTTATTTAAATAAAATATATCTAATTTAATTTATAATTTTGATAAAAATAATTAATATTAAAAATTGAATTTTTGGCGTTTAATTATTTTATTATTATTTATAATATACTAATAATATATTTATCAAATTAACGATTTCGTTTTATTTTATTTATATAATATTAAATAATTTTTATTTAATTTAATTAATTTTTCCCAGATCGAAATTTTTATAATTCAATTTATTTATATTATATAAGATTGATAATTAATTTTTTTTTAAATTTATTTTAAAAAAATCTAATTTTTTAATTTATTAATACCAAAAATTAAAAAATTAATTAGATTTTTAATCCCGAATTAAATTTTTTTTAATTGCCAATTTTATATTTTCTCAGAAATTTATTTTTAAAATTTCACGATCGACCACAATAATTAGAATAATAAAATAATAAATTTATATAAATAAAATATAAAAGATTTTGAAAATAAAATAAATAACCGAGTCCAAATTTAAAAATTAAAATAATATTTAAATATTAATAATATTAGATCAATTTTCGTTATTAATTATTTTTTATATATAATTTTTGAAAATTTATATAATATTATTTGAAATTATAAAATTCAAAAATATTATATTTAAATTTTTTAAATAATAATTTTATTAAAACAAATATTAATCCAATAATTTGCCTAATATTCCCAGGAATTTATTATTAAATAAACAAATCTTTTGGGATATTTTAATAAATAATTTAAATATATATAAAAATGGGAAGTTTTAAAAAAATATAAAATAGATTTTTATAATATTTTTTTATAAAATCAAAATTTAATTAAAATATAAATTAATATTTAATTTTATATAAAATAAATTCTATTAAAATTAGGATGATTATAATCCTATTATATATAAAAAAAGTATCAATATTATTATGGAATATCTAATCGAAATAAAAATTGGAAATAATTATTTTGATATTCTCTAAATAATAAATAATAAAAAATTAAATTTATATTTTCCTTTTAATATCGATTTTAACAAATATTTTTAGTCAAATTGAAAATTTTGCAAATTAATATTTAAACCACGATAATTTATATAGAATTATTTTTTTATTAATAATTTTAAATTCGATCGTTATATTAATTATATTTGCTTATCTAATAATTATTTAATTTTTTTAAATAAAAAAAATTTTAATCCAAAAAAAATCTCAAACAAATAATAATATAATTTATATTATTATTTTATCGATATTTTTATTAGATCAAAATTATATCAAAATAAATTAATATATTTTAATATTAATTAAAAATTTATTAAAATCTTAAAACAATAATAATCTAATTTATATTTATATAATTAATTAATATTTTAATATTATTCTATAAAATTCTAGAGATTTATAAAGATATAATCCTTAATTAAATCAATATTAATATATTATAAAAAATTATAAATTATATTTTTTTTAAAAATTATAATTAAGCTATTTATATATAAAATATATTGGACTATATTCTATTAATGAGCCATATATAATTCAAAATATTAAAAATATATAAAATTTAAACAATTTTCGTATATAAAATATATATTTAAAATATAAAATAATTAAATAAAATTTTAGATTTAGCGATTAATTGGTTTTAATTTGATATATTAAATAAATTTCTCAAATTGGGCGACGTTTTTATAGAATTATATAAATTATTAATAATTTAATATTATGAGGAAAAAAATTATAAATATATTATCAAAATTATTATTTTTAATTTATCGAATTCAATAATATTACTATTTGTTTTTTCTAATAATATAATTTTTAAAAAATATTAAAATTTAATATTTATTATTGCAAAAGTTATAAATAAAATTATAATTATAGTTTTTTTTATTAAATTTTTTAATTATCGAAATAATTGAAAAATTAAATTAAATATTAAAATATTAAATATATTTTTATTTTTTTATATAATAATTTATATTATAGTTCCCGATGTTATATATATTAATGAATTACTTTTGCAATTATTACGTAATAAATTCAATTAATTTAATAAGATAATTATTAAAAATAAATCTGGAAAATTTTTTAAATAATTTTATAAATTAATATTTCTCAGTTTTGCTAAAAAAAAATTATTTAAATAATTAATAATTAATATTATTAAATCCGAATTTGGAGAAAATAATATTTTTATTAAAAAAAATTAATTAATTGAAAAAAATTAATTGAAATTTAGATTTATATATAAATTAATATTGAATTAAAAATAATATATTATTGGATTAATTTATAAAATCAATATTAATAAATTATTATATAATAAATAAGATATATTAAAAAAATTAATATTAATGATTGGAGCAAACTACAATAAAATAAATAAGGAGACCATAACCAAAATTGAAAATAAAATTAATAAGAAATATATTGGTCACATAGAATCCGTTTAGTAATTCAGAAGATTATATATTATAAATTGGAACCCTGAAACCAAATTTATTATTTTATAAAAATCTACTATTGCACAGAAAAAACAATGCCAAAATTAATAGAAAAATTAGTTGTAATATAATTTTGTCAAGAATCATATTTATATTTATTTAATATTAAGTTTTTTTTTCTTTTTTTTTATAATAGTTTTGAGTATTTTATATATTAGTATTATTATTTTCTATATTAATACCTGAGTGAATTTATAAATAAGAATTGGTTAATAGAATAGAATAGAAATTAATATAGAATTGTTTTTTTTTTTTCTTTTTTTTTTTTTTTTTTTTTTTTTTTTATTTTTTTTTTTTTATTTTTTGATTTTTTTTTTTTTTTTGGGGGGGGTT
>Ga0247778_1000644_pt1 | contig 35047 bp, 23 predicted proteins | sample UWRJL049202B5_FD_179939 | JGI IMG/M metagenome (GOLD analysis project Ga0247778, IMG submission 179939) | Plant litter microbial communities from Arlington Agricultural Research Station in Wisconsin, United States - UWRJ-L049-202B-5 | ecosystem: Environmental > Terrestrial > Plant litter >...
CTACAAGATTTTCTGTGGGTGTTATGCTGTTCCCATCGCTGTTCTGAAAAACGATCGGGAAATTGTCTTTTTCTACGGTGTTGGTATTGCCATAACGGCGATAAAAGATGAGCTCCTTGGAAGAAGCGTTGTTAGCGCCGAACAGGTTGGAATAACTTGCGTCCAGCGAATACGCATTCAACGCGATCACATCGTGCAATGCGCCGGCTGCATCCGCCCAGGTGGCCGTTGTTCCCGCATTTTTAAACAACGGGCTGGCCGCATATAGCAAAGTTCTGGCCTTTAGGGCCTTAATAGCCCCATAGGTCACGCGGCCAAGCGCATACCATGAATAAGGGGCCAGATTGGCAGGAATAATGCCAGCCGCAGAGTCGCACAATGACACGATATAATGTACGCATTCATCGATGCTGCTCCTGGGAATATTCTTCCAGCTCGCAGGGTTGTCATAATCCAAAGCCTGGTTCATAATAGGTACGCCGCCATAACGCTTCACCAGGTCAAAGTAAAAGAACGCCTTTAAGAACTGAGCCTCGCCCTGCATGAATTTTACATTGTTCTGAGCATTGTACCACGAAGAAGAGTCGCTCGTGGTGATCCTGTCCTTGATATATGTTATATCAACTTTATCCTTATTCTTCAGATAAAGGTTGGCCTGCCTTATCCCATTAAAATCCCTTGTCCAGGAATTGTCCGGGTTGTTATATTGATTCCAGGTCCCATTGTTAAATACTTTGGACAGATCCGATACGTTTGTTGCCGCCGCATTATCCGTAATTGCCTCATAATCCAATTGACCAAAACCATCGGGAAGATAGCTATATATATTCCACACCGCCTGCTGAGCATAGTTATAGTTGGTATACAGCTGATCAGGCGTTACGAATGCATTCACATCGTTTACATTTAAATAATTCTTTTTACAAGAACTTATTAAAGAGAGGGCGGCTGCTAATATGAGGAAGTATTTTTTCATAATCTTGATTGTCTTAAAAAATCTGCGGCTCCATGATCTAAAATTTCATATTGAATCCGAAATTGACCACCTTGGTCATCGGATACCCCATCGAGAGGTTTTCGGGTTCAAGCCCATCGATCTTGTTGAAAGTAATCAGGTTCGTTCCGTTGATAAACAACCTGACCCCGTTCAGCTGCTTTAAAAATCCTCTTTGGGGTAAAGTATATCCCAGCTCTATGCTTCTCAATTTAAAATAGTGACCGTTACGCAGCCAGAAATCAGAAGGCTGGTCATTGTTAGGGTTGCTAAGCGTGGACAGCCGGGGTGTTGCAGCAGTTGTGGCAGTGGCGGGAGTCCAACTGTTGGCAGAGAAGCTGGTGATATTGTTGTTATTAACAAAGGGGTGGGTATAGTTATAAGCCACCGACAACAAATTAACCGTACGGTGCATCACGCCCTGCAGGAAAGCAGTAAGATCAAAACCTTTATATTTTAACCCGAGATCGAGCCCCGCTGTCATTTCAGGAATATTATTATATCCGATCGGCTGCCTGTCGTAAGCATTTATAACGCCATTTCCATCCAGGTCTTTAAATTTTAGATCGCCGGGCTTCACATTGGCATAAGAAGAGGCTGCTACTCCACTTTTCAAGCTGCCATCGCTAATAAAGTCGGCAGCCTGGTAAAAGCCATCGAATACCAGGCCTCTTTCCTGTCCGATCGGGAATCCTTTCTGATACAACCTGTCAAATGGCTGTGCGGTCTCGGATCTTTTTATGATCTTATTCCTGGCATAAGCCAACGAGCCTTCAATATGATATTCCAGGTCACCCGCCTTATTATCGTAGCCTATCGATGCCTCCAGCCCTTTATTATGCACTTCTCCGCTGTTTATATACGGCAGACTGAAGCCGGCGAAAGACGGGGCCTCGGCCGAAGGAATTTCATAAATGCCCGTACGCTTTTCAGTAAATGCATCCAGCGTTACGGACAGATTTTTCCAAAGCCGCATATCGACGCCAATATTGAACGTCGTTTTTAATTCCCATGTAGCGTTGGGGTTGGCGTATTGGGTGATGGCCATGCCGGATTGAGCGGAATTACCGCTTCCCAGGATCCAGCCACCGGCGCCTGTTGCCATTGCCTGGTACAGGAAACGGTAATTTTCACTGATGTTTCCTGCCGACCCATAGGACGTGCGTAATTTCAGGAAGGTAACAGCATTGCTGTTTGTAAGAAAGTCTTCATTAGATATCACCCACCCCAGTCCTCCCGCAGGGAAAAATCCATAGCGCTTTCCCGGCGCAAAATCCGCCGAACCCGTATAAGCGCCGGAAAAATCCAGGATATATTTCTTTGCATAGTCATACGTGACGCTTCCGGAAATGCCTTGAGTCCGTACTGCGTAGAACTGCCCTAATTTTGAATACCCTTGGCGCCGCGCTAATAAAACACCCGACACCGTGCTTTTGCCCCAGCTGCGGTTATAATCCAAGCCGAATTGCAGTGTGTTCCGGTTCCAGTGCTGGGTACCGCCATCAACGGAAGATTGCGGCACGTCATTTCCGATGGTTTTGTATACAATATTTCCGTTTAGGTCTTTTACGGGCATATCGTTATTGTCCTTCGTTATTTCAAAAGTCCTCACGGAGTACAGGGTCTGATAGAACCCCGTATATTGATTGTTAAAAGACACGCCGGCAGTAAGATCGAGCCCCTGTACCAGCATATCCAGCTTTTGGCGTACAGTAAAATCCGTTTGTAATGTCCGGGTATGCCCGCTATAGATGCCGTTCTGTTGTAAAAGTTCAACGGGATTAGCGTTGTACACAGAATTGTTTCCCCATGTCCCATTAGGGTTCTTCACGGGGAATGCAGCAGCAGGCAGTACCACCAGGCCATTGAACAGCTGCGTTGCCGTAAAGCCGGAAGGAGTATTCCGGTCTTCCGTAACACCAGAAACATTTGCCGTTAGCAGGAGATTTTTATTAATATTTATCTCTGCATTGGCGCGAAGATTGATCTTATTATAGGTGGCATTTGTACCAAAGTCTTTACTGATCGCCTTTGCATTTTTATACAGCCCATTGTAATTTTCGTAGTCCATCAGCACAAAATATTTCGCCGCCTGATTGCCGCCCCTGAATGAAAGATTATAATCCTGTATGATGGACGTATTCCTCAGCATTTCATCATACCAGTTGACGTTGGGATGAAAGGGATCGTTCGCAGCCTTGTATAACCCCGGATCGGGATACTTTTGAGGCAGCCCGTCGTTGGTGAGCGCCTGATCGTATAGCCTTGTATAGTCATACGCATTCATCACTTTTGGCAGCTGTACGGGGCTTTGAATACCAAATCGGGTGTTTAATACGATTTCATTTCTGGGCATATCTTTCCCATGTTTGGTCCGTACGCTCAAAACGCCGGCCCCTCCCTGCAAGCCAAACATAGCAGTCCCGGTTGCGTCTTTCAATAACGTGATGGACTCAATTTCATTAGGAGAGAAGGCGCTCAGGGCGCTTATATCTACCTGGAAGCCGTCTAACAGCACAACCACCTGGCTGCCGTCGATATTCCAGCTGGTTTGCCCCCTTACATATAACGCAGGGTTGTCGTAACCCGGCTCGCCGGAGCCTGTCGAAACAGTAAGGCCGGGGATCCTTCCCTGCAGCGTATTCAACAGGTTCCCCGTGAACATTTTAGTCAGCTCTTTTCCTTGCAGCGTGTATGCCGCACCTGTATATCTCCAGGATCTTTCCTTTTTTAATCCCCCATCGACATGTGCCTGATCATATGTCTCAGCAGTAATAACGATTGTGCCCGAAGAATCCGGAGACCGGGAGGGTGTTTGTGCCTGTACAATCCCGCCGTACCCGGATATGAGTATTGTTATCAGTAGTGTTTGGTATATTATTTTCATGCTTTAAAATATTGTAGGGGAATGAATATCCTTTCATTATCTGCTACCATCCCGGGTTTTGCCCGTTCCATGATTTGCCATCGCCTAAATAATTGTCACTGACCTCAGCGCTTGGAAAGGGCATATAGTAATACTTTTGGGGCCATACCCTTGTCATAAAAGAAACCACTTTCCAATTCCTTTTCAGTGTGCCGGAACTTGCGTTGGCTTTTGTTTGAATACCATGCAGGGTGGTGTTCAATACCGTGTATGCCTTTAACCAGCGTTGCAGGTCATTTAAACGATGCCCTTCATAGGCCAGCTCGATGGTCCTTTCATTTTGTATGGCACTCCTGAAATCGTCAGCAGAGCCTGCGCTGACCGCGGGCATACCGGCCCTTTGCCTGATCAGGTTTATATAATTCAGGGGATCCCCGGCCGGTCCCTGGTATTCATTCAGCGCCTCTGCATAGCTCAGATAGAATTCTGCCAAACGGAAAATAGGCCATGCAAAATGTTTATCGCTAAAATTGTCTATCCTGGCTATGAACTTATAGGTTTCCAATGCATACCCATCTTCACCGGCATCGCTTTTCCCAAAATCAGTGGTTGGATACTGACCCCCATCCCCTATATAATAGGACAGAACACCACGCGTGCTGTTGTACCACATTCCATCATATAAAACTGTCTGATAAAACCGGGGGTCCAGGTTCTGTCCCTGGATCCAGGTAGGAAGGTCGTCTCCGGAACTATTCAGCGGCAATGTCCATGTAGAACCGTCCCTCTTTTGATATTGCTGAAGGAACTCGACAGGGACATTATTTTTTACCGCCCACTGGGCTTCTCTTACTTTCGACGAGAGCCAGTTGCCCCACAGGAACCCGCCCTTGGCATCCTGGTTCGTGGTGTTTACCAATATCAGCTCGGAATTGCCATATACATTCGATACTGCTTCATAGTCGCCCAACCCGGCATAAGAATCATCATGCGGGGTCGTTTCAGCTTTACCGGTGTTATAGATAGCGACGCCGGACGCGGAGGCAGCATCTAATACTGCCTTGGCAGCCTTGGCAGCGGTGAGCCACCGCTCTTTATCATAAGTCGGGTAAGCCAGGGTGGTATCGTGGGCGCCGCCATATCTTGCCCCCTGCACATCATTCTGCAGGGTTGGAGGTGTATTATATAGTGGACTGGCAGCATAGAGCAGCACTCTTGCCTTCAGCGCTTTTGCGGCCAGGCTGGTTACTCTTCCATAATCGGTGGCACCCCAAACGGGAGGCAATAAGGCGGCGGCATTATCGCACCAGGCTACAATGCTATCTACTGTTGAGGCCACAGAGCTACGTCGTATTTTTATATTTTCACTACCGTTCAGGGGTTCGGTTACGATGGGTATGCCGCCATATTGACGAAACAATTCGAAGTGCTGCATGGCCCTGCAAAACAGCGCCTGTCCCTTTACTTGCTGCTTCCAGGTATCATCCGCGTCTTTTACGGCATCGATATTTTTGAGGACAAGATTCGCCTGGCGTATCGCTGCATAATGACTGCCGAATCCGCCTTTGTCAATCGTAGCATCGATCGTTTGATTTCCGGTGGTATAGCTGGCCTGATGCTGGGTCTGGCCTACCCAGTCATAGGAAGGATGAATGAAGTACAGCTCATCCGTGACCATATCGGGTCTTGGCATATCATTCGCCGCCGTGGTGGTGAACCATGTGGGAATGCTCAGGTTATACATTTGGGCTATGGCTCCATCTGCATTTAGTTTGGTATGGAATACTGTATCTACGGTAAAAGTTCCACCCTGTGGTTTTTCCAGGTAATTTTTGTTACAGCCGGCCGACAGCATAATGACTAAAAATGAAATGCCGGAAGCTTTTATGATGTTTTCTTTCATCCTTGGTGATTTTTGTGATACAGCTTAAAAACTAAGGTTAACCCCCGCGTTATACGTCTTATACAGCGGATAGCCGATATTTCCCAAATTTTCCGGATCTCCCCAGATCTTGGCTGCAGACCATGTGTACAGATTGTCTCCGCTTACAAATATCCTGGCGGTTTTGATCCCGATCTTTCTCATAAAGTCCTTGTTGATCGTGTAGCCGATGGAAAGATTCTGTAGCCTTACGTAAGAGGTGTTTATCAGGAAAAATGTATTGCCGGCGTCGGTTGATCCAAACCCGGATGCATTCTTATCATAATCCGCCATCGGGAAATCTATTGGCTGACCCTTGCTAAACCGCTCCTGGGAGAATCGGTTAAGGTCCACGGAATATATTGCCTGTTGATGGTTGAAATGGTATTCACCCATTCCACCCCTTGCCACACCCGCAATACCTGCAAACAAGGTTGAAAAATCAAACCCCTTGTACCTAAATCCAACGGTAAGACCAAAATTATATTCTGGATTGATCGTTTTACCCGCTCTCACCTGGTCTTTTGTGTCAACGACGCCATCTCCATTCACATCATCCAATCGAATATCGCCGGGTTGCAAAGGCCGTCCCCCATATCCCAGGTCTTTTACGTATACCGGGTTGCCTTGCGCATTTGTATAAGGCTTCCCGTTCTTTGATGCCAGTAGAGGCTGAGATAAGTCGGGGTTACCGTTTTTATCCGTTTGATACAGCTGTGACCAGGAACTGTATAATCCATCGGCCTTCAACAACAACTGCTGGCCGACAGGATGGCCGGTAGAAGCCTGATATTCCAGACCGGGTAATATGGCCTCATCCTGAAATAGTATTCTATTCTTCTGTATGGCTGCATTTCCCCGTACGTAAAAATGAAGATCGCCGATATGATCATTATACGTAAGCTCCAGGTTGTGTCCCCAGCTCCTCACGCTTCCCAGGTTATAGGGTGGGAGATTGGCCGCCACGATACCGGGGACCGTGCCCCGGTAAGAAAGTATATTGGATCGGTTGTTTTTATAATATTCATACGTGACAGATAGTTTGCTCCCGAACAAATGTAATTCCAGGGAAAGGTTCATTTCTTTGGCAACTTCCCATGTTACGTTCGGGTTCCCCAGGACAGACTCATCCGCACCATTTATAAGATGCTGGTTATTCAGGTCACCAAACGTATACCCGCCATCGGGTTTCCAGGTGTCAGGAAGATAAAGGTAGCGCGCATCCACTGTGCTGCCGGCAGGCCGGATGTTATCATTCCCAACCTTGCCATAAGAGCCCCGTAGTTTTGCGAAATTTAATGTGTTGCTCACAGGAAAGAACGATTCTTTGCTCAATACCCAGGCTCCGGAATAAGAAGGAAAATAACCATACCTTTTTCCAACCGGGAAATTTTCCGATCCGTTATACCCCATGTCATACTCTACAATATATTTTCCTCCAAAATTGTAATTTACCCTGGCGGTCACACCTTGATATGCATGTGGAAGATCGTATTGAAGAGTCGGGTCAAATTTCTTTTCGCGACTGCCCAATACCATGGCCGATATTGTATGCGGCCCAAAATACCTGTCATAATTAATGGCAGCTTCTGCATACAGCTTACGCCATTTCCCCAGATAAAAGTCCGCAAATATAGAGGGAGGCGAAGCATCGTTCCTTTGGCTGAAAATGGGGTTCTGCTGGTCCCCATTGGGATTAGGGCGGATGTCATACACCAATGGGATATAACGTCCGTAGCTTCTGCTGGCAAAGTAACTGTCATACGAACCCAATGCACGGATAGAGAGTCCTTTTACCAGTTTATCGAGCTTGTAGTTGGCATTCACAGAAGAGTTCAGGATGCTGTTATTGGTAATATTCCAGTAATCCTCGCTTTCCATGGCATACATGGGATTGTACCTGTCATCGCCATTGGCAGCCAGTGGCAACACATATTTCCCGTTAATCATCCCCGGAGAGCTCATAGGGAATGACCATAGTATTTTCTTTTCCCAGATGTAGGCGTCGTTATCCATTCCGCCAATCGTTACGAATTGAGTTCCTACATTGACGGCTATCTTAAAGTCCTGTGTTACGTCAAAATCAAAATTTCCCCGAAGGTTATACCGGTTCTTCGTAAACTGCATTTTATCGGCATAAGTCATATAGTCGGTCTTGAACAAACCGCCCTGGTTCAAATAACCAAGCGAAACAAAATACCTCATGGACTTAGTCCCTCCGGAGATATTGGCGTTGAGCTGCGTCGTAGGCGCACTTTTTTTGAACAGCATGCCTTTCCAATCCGTATCAGGGTGGAAGTACGGATCGTAAAAGGGGTTGGTCTGCCCGTTCGGCAGCTTGGGCGTGTGTGCATTTTGAAAATACTTCAGATCGTTATCCGTGAAAGTAAGAGATCCGTCGGTACGCCAGTTAGCGCTTCGTTTCGCAATAAAATCGTCCCATGTTTTTACATCCGCATCATTAGCATGTTTCACCCAATACTCCTCCATTGCCTGCTCATTCAGGAGCGTGGCATATTGATAAGAATTGGCAAATGGTTTCAAATTGGTAAAGGAAGCCTGTGCCGTTTGAGTCGTCACAGTGATAGCCGGCGGCCCTTCCTTGCCTCTTTTTGTGGTGATCAATATTACGCCGTTGGCGCCGCGGACGCCGTACACGGCTGTGGCAGATGCATCTTTTAAGATACTTACACTTTCGACCTCATTCATATCGATATCGTCATACGTATCCCTCGCCACGCCATCGACCATTATCAAAGGAGCCGTTTGTCCTGTGTAAGTACCTATTCCTCTGATCGTAAGCGTTGAGCCGTCGGACCCCGGCTTTCCGGACGTTTGCAATGCAACAAGGCCCGCCAATTGGCCTTTTAAGGCTGTGCTTAAATTAGACACCGGCGCTTTGACCAACTCCGAACCCGCTACCGTACTAACCGATGCCGTCAGGAATTCCTTCTTTTGTCTTCCGTAACCCACATTCACGATCACGGCATTTAGAACATTTTCCAGGCTTTGAAGTACAACGTCCAACCGGGTTTTCCCTTTCACGGGAACTTCCTGTATCGTGTACCCTATATAAGAAAAAATGAGAATTGAATTGTCATCCACGCCACTAAGGGAAAACTCACCTGCAGCATTGGTAGTTGTTCCTTTCCGAATGCCCTTTACCTGTACACTCGCGCCGATAACAGGTTTTCCGCTGCTATCCGTAACACGACCCGTTATATCCCTGCCCGGAGAATAGGCACTCTTGCCGCTGATCGGTTCTGTATATTTTTCTTCTTTTCGCTGAACTACAATAGCGTCACCGGATAGTACATACGTGAATGGCTGGTTCTTGAAACAAAGATCCAATGCCTGATCCAGTGATGCGTTTTTTACGTGTATATCAACAGGTTTTGCCCCTTCCAGCACTTTGTCCGTATAAACAAACTGACGCTTGGTCTGCTTATATATTTCACGAAAAATATCGCGGATAGAGGCAGCGCTCTTTTCTATGGTGACAGTTTGAGAAAATGCTTTTCCCTGAAGGCAGAAAACACATACAGCAGTAAGGAAAAGTATAGCTACGCGTCTGAGGAAGAGCAGTGGTTTTTTTTTGTTTTTTCCTTTCTCTAAGACATAATTTGCCTTATTCTTCATAAATTTGCTAGTTTGGGTAAATAAAATGGACCTCTTCTCCAGAGAGAAAATCGTTGACCCGAATTCCACTGTTCCGGATGCGACCCGGGACAGTTTTTTTTTCAGCGGGCTTTCAAAAAAAATAGAATTTATATTTACTTCTTATTTTCAGTTGCTTACATATATTGTCCTGTTTTTAATAGAGAAATGTACTCTTAACGTATTTTGTAACATCGTTAAAACCTGCTCGATGCTGTTTTGACGATTGATGATGGCTGAGAACAAGTCTGTAGGTACTTTCCCTTCATAAGCTATATCTACATTATACCAGCGGCTTATTTCTCTCATGACAGTCTTTATATCAGTTCCATTGAATTCAAAAACACCATTTTTCCACGCAACCACACAGCCTACGTCTACATTTGTCAAAAGGAGAAGGTTCCCATTACCCGTCAGCAGAGCCTGGTCCCGGGGCTTTAATAGCTGCCTTGATTTATCAGAAGTCACGCTAACGGCGCCCTCCAATAATGTTGCTTTAACGGAAGGTTCATCTGAATAGGCATTAACATTAAAGCTCGTTCCCAGCACCTCGATCTGCATGTTTTTTTCCATGCTTACTACAAAGGGCTTTCGGGAATTCCGGGTTACCTCAAAATATACTTCTCCGGTAATTTTCACATCTCTTTTATCTGCCAGAAAAGCCGATGGATACCTGATACTGGATGCTGCGTTTAATGTCGCAGCTGTACCATCCGGTAATATTACCTCGTATTGTCCGCCGGGAGGTGTAACAACCGTATTGATCTGTACTTCCTTGCCGGAGCCGGTGCTCTTATTAACCAGCTGCCCGTTCTTATTTATTTGTATACTAAAGTTCTTCCCTTGTAAGACAATTTTATCCAGGCTGCTGTCCAGCGTTATCTCATTCCCGTTGCCTGTTATCAGGATTGCCTTTTTATTCCCCGGCACGATGGCATCCTTATTCTTTGCGGCGCCGGGGATTTTTGCTATACTTTCCGGGTGCTTACTTATTTTGAGCATGACCACACTAACCACACTACATAAAACCAACACGGCGGCAGCAACTGTCCATCTGCCAAGGGGCATTATCCGGTAGTATTTCCGTAAGGGTAGGATCACAGAATGATCAGCACCCACATCTTCTTCCTGAATTTTATCCGATAGTTTTTGCCATTGGCTGCTATAGTCTGCTTCTTTTTCGGCTACTCCGAGCAAAATGCAGATATCCGGCATATACTCCGCCGCCTCTTCGTTGTCCAACCATTGCAAAAGTTCATCCAATTCATTCTTACTGATGGACTTATCTTGCACCTTTTGCACCAATCTTTTGATATGATCGATATTCTTCAAACTTTATTGAGCCAGTTCTTTATTATACAGACACATGGAAAAAAGGAAGGTACTATACGGGGAAAAAATAAAAGATCAGGAAGTAAGCCCCTGCTGCCTGAGGTAGGCCTTGACTTTTTTAAGCGCAGTACCCAACGTGTTTTTGACAGTCTGGGGAGACAGGTGCAGATAATTTGCTATTTCGGAAATTTTCATTCCCTCTTCCTTATTCAGCTTAAAGATCATTCGTGTTTGTGGAGGCAGGTTTTTTACCGCTTTCGCCAGATTATCAGCAGTCTCTGTAAAACCAATGGCTTCTTCAACCTCATTGTTGTAGTCGCGTAACAGGTACTTAATTTGAGCGTTTGCTTTGTCGCAATATTTTTCATGCCTCAGCCAGTTGTAGCACGCATAACATGTAATCCTGGCTATCCAGGCCTTGGGGTTTTCAACAGAAGGCAATGATTCTCTTTTGAGCCAGAGTTTTAGAAATATCTCCTGCAAAATATCGTCTGTCTGCTCCCCGGCGCCAACAATCTTTTTTATAATAGCAGCAGAAAAAGGAGCATATAAATTGAACAATTGATGAAAAGCTTCTTTATCCCCTTTAGAAATAAGGTGAAACAATTGATATACATCAGAGGTATTTGAATGCTCAGTACCCCTCAATATATCAGCCTGAATCTTAGAATTTTCTCTGTGCTTATTCATCTATATGGCAAACTTCGTATGACAAGACCTTCGATTGTGCAGTCGAACGGTGTCAACAAATGTATAATATTTTATTTATACCCCACCCCACACAACGAAAAAAGCGACTACAAATTGCAGTCGCTTTTACTTTTGGGTTACCCCATGCGTTTATTGAATGTATTGTATCACCAGTTTGGGGAATTTATCCGGATAGGCAGACATATGACTTCCTATAAACTGCCGGGCTGCATAAGTTACTTCCGTTTGCAGCTTCAGCAGAAAGCCGTAATTGATGCTCTGTTTCACCATGGGCGTCACCTGCGCGGTGACATCTACATCAATGTCCAGGAATGGCTGGTCGGTAGAAGGAACGAGCACCTGGTTATTCGTCAGGCCTGCAGGCTGATTGTACCAGGTCGTAGTTGACGGAGACCAGGCAGTTGCCACCTGCTGGATGGTGAAAGCATTATCGCCGGAGTTGGCATCATGCTGGTTGCCGCTGACAGGGTTAGGGTCAGAATACAGGAAAAGATGAGCAGAATTTATGGTCGCAGAAGAAGGGATCGTGCTGAGATCGAATTTTAATAATTCTCTGAGCGTATAGGACGCTCCATTGTATGTCCAGGACCACACACCGATATTACCGACCGGCACTCCGCTCGCATTCGCGCCACCGATCTCGACCAGGGAAAATTCATAAGGGTTATTGCCGGGCTGCAGCGTGACGGTTTTCGCAGAAGACGCGTTTACGGTTATCGACGTAGTGTCGGTGCCTATACCGCCCAGGTTATCGAACACCGACAACTGAAATACATACGTACCGTTGATCAGGCCCTGCACGAAAGTGGTTGGCGCGCCGGGGTCGACAAGGATAGATGCCGACGGACCGGAGATCTGCTGCCACAAATAGGTTACTATCTTCCCATCCCGGTCTGTGGCTGTCCCTGTAAGGGCGACCGATTCCGTCTGGGTCACCGTCTGGGAGGGTCCGGCATCTGCCGTAGGCGATTGATTTACAATATCTTTTTTACAAGCCGTACTGAATAAAAAAAGGCTGAAGACGGCCGCAAGAGCGGGAAATTTTGACATGGTATCAGGTTTAATTTGAATAAAAATATTCCTTTTATTCCTGATTTGCAATTTCCGGAACCATTTTCAAATGCCTGACCGGCAACATCATGAAAAAATATCTTTAAAACATCTCTATAAACCTCCTTAACTCCTCCTCCCGCTCCCGTAACCAAAAAAGGCTCATCGTAACTTTCTGCGGTAGGTTCTTCAATTCAATCAGCCTGATATTCATATTCGCACCCCTTACAGAAGAAATGGGCTCGATGGAAATACCCAGGCCAGCCTCTACCAGGCGCAGAACCCCTATGGAATGCGCAGACTCATGCGCAACCCTCGGCTTGAAACCAAAATCCTGGCAGATCTGCAGAATGGCTTCCACATAACCGATGCCGGAAGAGAGCTGCGGAAGGATGAAGGTCTCGTTTCGTAAGACCGACAGATCGGTGAAATGCTCTTTGGACAGCGCATGATCACCCGGCAGGATCAGGACAAAGTTTTCTTTATATAAAACGCAGGAGTCGATCTCGGGCGGTACCAGGATATTCGGCGCAATACCCATATCAGACTTTCTTGCCAGCAACATATCGATCTGTTGCGCGTTCGATGTCTCCTGCACAATGGTTTTTAGGTTTGGCCACTTATGTTTCACCTTCACCAAAAAGGAAGGCACCACCGTATTCATGGCAGAACTGGCATGGGTAATCCTTATTTCCCCCGCTTCGCCATTATGCAGCTCAGCAGTTCTGGCCATTGTCTTATACAGATCCTGCAGGATCCTGTTCGTTTCTTTTTGAAAAAAAACGCCCGCCTTCGTTAAAACAACGGATCGCTTACTCCTGTCAAATAAAAGGGCGCCCACCTCATTTTCCAACAATTGTATTTGTTTACTCAAGGCAGGCTGAACAATATTTATTTGTTCCGCGGCCTTTCTGAAATTGAGCGTATCACACAAAACCAGGAAATTTTTGATTTGCTGAACATCCATTTTAATCAAAAAAAGTTATCGGTTAATCAAATTTAACCATTATTTTTTATCAGATAAACTTCCTTGCTTTGTGTATGATTATCAATCTTATGAACGAGGCAAAACAAAAACTACTCTTCGCAGAACAGAAGACAAAGGAACTATTCGACGCCGTAGCCGAAAGTGGACTAATCATTCCCGGAAAGTCGGAACAAGAGCTGACCGGAGAAATAGTCAAACTGGCCCATGACGATTTTGGAATAGACCAATACTGGCATAAAAAAATAGTACGGACCGGAGCCAGCACACTACACCCTTACAATGGAAATCCACCCGGCCGGATCATTCAGAAAGATGATATCCTCTTTCTGGACTTCGGTCCAATCGTCGAAGGCTGGGAGGCCGACCTGGGAAGAACCTATGTTATCGGCAACGACCCCCTGAAGTTACAACTGAAAAGAGATGTAGAACTTGCCTGGCACGAGGCGCAGGCATGGCATGCCCAACAGACCAGCCTTACAGGGGCAGCATATTTTAAATATGTAACCGATCTTGCAAAACGTTACGGCTACGAGTTCGGAGGCGAGATCGCCGGCCACATTGTGGACCATTATCCCCATGAGCAACTGAACCCCGACGATTGGGGCCTCGACATACATCCCGACAATCATACTGATATCCTGCAGCCTGATAAACAAGGAAACGATAGACACTGGATCCTGGAGATCCATTTTATCGACAAGACAAACAACATTGGCGGATATATCGAGCAGCTGTTATAGGCTGAGTTTGTTCTTTTCACTCGTGTTCATAATGCCGCACATAACCCAATTGGTTCGTCACCAGCCATGTCTTGCCGATGGAAAAGGCCGGCGTATTGAATACCCTGCGGCCATTGCCATCATCGAATGGATGGATGATGACAAACCATAACCTATTTATCCCTCTTCTCTTTTACCCTCGCCAATATAAACCCGGACATGAGTTCATAACTTACTCCGATCAATTCCGCCAGCTTTATGATCTCCGACATCGTAAATTCACCCGGATTATCCGCCTTTCTTTTCACCGTATAATAGGAGACCCCCAATTCAGCGGACAGACTCGCCTCGCTGAAGATGGCAAAGAGCTGATCAAAATGTTTGATCTTACCACCCTCAAATTCATTCTTCAGCGAATTCAATTTGTTGCGCCGCTTAGTCATTTTTGCTAATTGTCTCTCCTCATAAGTGCTTTTATTTTTTATTCCTTTGCGCACATTAATTTTTTGCGCGAAAAATTAGAAATTAAATGTGAAATATGCATTACATATAAAAACTCGTTAAAACAAGTTTCTTCATGAAAGGCGTTTTTTCAAGTGATTAATATAAATAAAGGTTATAAAATAATAGTACCATTTCATCACAAAAAGTAGTACCTTGAATTTCGGTTCACATTCTCTTCCTTGCTATTCCACAATATTTTTTTTCGGAGTTGATCCGACGTAACACTCCACCAACAGGGCTTTTTTTACATTAAGAAAAGAGCATGGCATATCCATGCATAGCAAGAAAATGAAAAATTTAATTGAAAACGACACCTGCAAAATATCCCGCCAAGAGATATTGCAACTTAAAACAATGATATGGAACTATCCGCCGGAGGTTTTAGAACGGAAAGTACGGATGGTTCTGCGTCGCGAAGGATATCCCGTCTCCCTAACGGGAAATATTGAACCCTCCCCGCCCGACAGCGATCTGTCTATAAGATCATTTCTTATAGAGAATAAATTAAAGATCTCTCCCGTATATGTAATGATAATTAACCGCGCACCCTATCCCACCGGTTACGCCGAACTGCGTCTTTTCGAGGATTGCCTCAAAAAGAGCAATGCCGGTACCGCACTCCTTCTTTCCACGACTGAATTTACCCGCTATGTTAGAGACCACAACAACATCGAAGTGTGGGATGGAGAAAAACTCGTGCGTAAAATGAAGAAATATAAGATCGCTTTTAATCCCCTTTTTTAGGTCTCTAAAAAACATCCCCGCGTAATCCCCATGTTCCCTTAATTTTAACCAAAATTTTATGATCACCTCCACTCTCGACAATCTGCACTGGTACACAACCATCAGCCCCCATTTCGCCAAAGCCATCGCATATGCTCTCTCTACCGATTTCGGCGTCCTCCCCGCCGGACGATACGAGATCGACGGCGAACATGTCTTCGCCCTCGTAAATGAATATACAACCAGGGCCGCCGCCGATTGCAATCCGGAAGCCCACCAGGCATACGCAGATATACAGATAATGATCACCGGTGCCGAGAATTTCGGCTATACCCCCCTGAGCAATCAGCAACCCTCCGCCCCCTATAGCCCGGACAACGATGTTTCTTTCTATGACCTTCCCGAAGAGACCATCAACTATATAACCCTGAAACCCCGCCAATTCATCATCTTCTTTCCCTCCGACATCCACCAGCCCGAAGTATTTGTCCGCCAGCCCGCCCCTGTAAAAAAACTCGTACTCAAAGTCAGCGTCCGGTGATCACCTCTGACCGGCGCCAACCCTAACCTACCATGGAAAATCCCGAAAGAATAGCATACAAGAGGCACCTCAGGCAGTTCGGCCTAACCCTCATCGGCATCCGCATCACCGCTGCCAGAGAGGCCATCAACCAAGCCCAGGAGGCAGCCAACCAGGAAGGAAAAAGTTCCGCCGGCGATAAATACGAAACCGGCAGGGCGATGAACCATCTGCAAAAAGACATGTTCTCGCGGCAGCTCGCGGAATACACAAAAGAACAGGCAGCCCTCCACGCCGTCAACGTGGAGACCTGCTACCCCGCCGCCGTCACCGGCGCCCTGATCGAGTGCGGAGACCTTGCTTTCTTTATGGCGGCGGGCCTGGGCAAACAGGTGATAGATGGAAAGACCGTCCTCTTCCTCTCCCCACAGGCTCCTTTGGCCAGCCTCCTGCTACACAAGAAAAAGGGCGATACCCTTTCTTTTGCCAACAGCACCTATACAATTTCAGATGTTTACTAAGTATCGCCCAGAACCCATTAAAAAATGCGGAAATTGCGGGCAAAACATTACAATTTTTCTACATTGTTCCCCCTTATATTTACACGAAATTTTTATCATTTATAATTACAAGATCTCTATGAGAAAAATACTCCTCTGCCTTTTGACAGCCATCATCGGCCAGGCCGCCCTTTCACAGGATGCCGCAACGGACCTTACCATTATCCCTGTGCCGGCCAGCGTCAAAATGGAAACAGGACATTTCGTACTCCCGCAAACGGTGACCATCGAGGCCCCCGATCAACCCGCCCTCAGCCAGACCATTAAAGAACTTCAATCCCATCTCAGCAAGCCCACCGGCTACTCCGTTGCCATCAGCCGTCAATCCAACGCATCCGCCACGATCCGTCTCCTCCTGAACAAGACGGCAGATGCCAGCCTGGGGACCGAAGGATATGATCTTTCCGTTACCCCAACAACCGTTACGATCCGCGCCAACCAACCGGCCGGTCTTTTCTACGGCGTCCAGTCTTTTCTGCAGCTCCTCCCTAAGGAAATAGAGAGCCTCTCCCCCCTTAGCCAGGTAAAATGGGAAGCCCCCTGCGTGACCATCAAAGACTTTCCCCGTTTTGGATGGAGAGGACTGATGTTCGACGTGTCCCGCCATTTCTTCAGCAAGGACGAGGTAAAGAGGTTCATCGATCAGATGGTGAAGTATAAATATAATATCCTGCATTTCCACCTCACCGATGATGAAGGGTGGAGGGTCGAAATAAAGAGCCTGCCCAAACTCACCGAAGTCGGCGCCTGGAATGCAAAACGGACCGGCACCTTCGGGAACCTCTCAACCCCGACAGCCGATGAGCCCCGCAATTACGGCGGCTTCTATACGCAGGACGATATCCGGGAACTGGTCCAGTATGCAAAAGACCGGTTCGTCAATATCCTCCCCGAAGTGGATGTACCTGGCCATAGCCTGGCTGCCATAGCTTCCTATCCTGAGCTCTCCTGTACACCCGGCACCGAAAACTATCATGTCCGTTCCGGTGAAAAGATCATGGACTGGCATAAGGGCGGCTTCGACGCGCTGATCGACAATACGCTCTGCCCCGCCAACGAAAAGATCTATCCCTTCCTCGACAAGGTATTCACAGAACTGGCAACCCTCTTTCCCTTTGGTTATATCCATGTCGGTGGCGACGAGTGCGCCAAGAATTTCTGGGAGAAAAGTGACGCCGTGAAACAACTAATGAAAAAAGAAGGGTTGAAGAACATGCAGGAGGTCCAAAGTTATTTTGAGAAGAGAGTGGAAAAGATCATCGCATCCAAAGGCAAAAAAGTCATCGGCTGGGATGAGATCCTGGAAGGCGGGCTACCCGCCACCGCTGCGGTCATGAGCTGGCGTGGGATCGCCGGAGGGATCGAGGCCGCAAAACTCGGCCACCCCGTAGTCATGAGCCCCACCACCTTCGTCTACCTGGACTATATGCAGGGTGATGCCATCATCGAGCCTCCCGTGTATGCTACCCTCCGGCTTAAGACCACTTATTCCTTCGAACCCATCCCCGATGGCGTCGATGCAAAACTGATCCTTGGAGGCCAGGCCAACCTCTGGACCGAACAAGTCTACAACACCCGCCACCTGCAATATATGCTCTGGCCCCGTAGCCTTGCCGTCGCGGAATGTCTCTGGTCTCCGAAAGAGAAAAAAGACTGGACAGGCTTCGTGAAAAGGACCGAGGCCAATTTCGAAAGAATGGATATCGAACAGGTAAAATATGCCCGCAGCATGTTCGATGCCGCCTTTGCGGTAAAAAAAGATCTCAGCGCCAACGACTCCATTGCCATCGAACTCTCAACTGAAGTGGCAGGGCTGGATATTCATTATAGTTTCGATAACTCCAACCCCGATAATTTTTATCCTAAATACACCAGCCCGCTGTCGGTACCAAAGGATGCCTCCATGCTGAAGGTCATCACCTACCGCGATGGCAAGGTCATCGGCCGGCAGATAGACATGCCCGTCACCGAATTGAAACATCGGGCCGGATTGTCCCCCAAACTCGTAAGGGATCCCGATTGATCCGGCGCCGTCGCCACAAATTTAAATTCTACCAACCATGAAGGATGTGCTGGGTGAGGCCATCTCCGACTATTTTTATAAAAGATCCGCCGCCAAACTCTGGGTGAACAACAAATACGGCCCCAGAGAAGAAATGCCCACCGATACCTATTTCCGCGACCCGGACGATATGCCCGAACTGGAATGGGTCGCCGTGCAGCAATGCCGGGGAAGGATCCTCGATATTGGCGCGGGAGCAGGCAGCCACTCCTTGATCCTGCAGCAAATGGGCCTGGACATTACTGCGTTGGATATCTCGCCAAAGGCGGCAGCCATTATGGAGAACCGCGGCGTTAAAAATGTTCTTTTACAGGATTTTTTTACGCTCACCCCCGAAGCCGGCAAGTATGATACCCTCCTCCTGCTGATGAATGGCATCGGCCTGGCAGGCACCCTCGACGGTCTTCGTGTCTTCCTGGACCACAGCAGAACCCTTTTGCAACCCGGCGGCCAGCTGATCTTCGACTCCTCTGACATCGCCTATCTTTATGACGGAAAAGTACCAAAACCAAAAGACTACTACGGCGAGATCCTTTATCAATACGAATACAGAAAACAACAATCTGACTGGTTTAAATGGCTCTTTATAGACCGGAAAACCCTGAACGCGATCGCCTCTGCGGCCGGCTGGCAGGTCACCCTGCTTTTTGAGGATACATTCGATCAATACCTGGTGAAATGTCAGCCATTATAATTTTTCTTAAAATGGCGTTAAATTCTTCTGCTCCGAATGGCACAGTAATTGTCTTACTACCGTATTCTCTACCCCTTAATCGAAACATTATGGAAAGAATAAAACGGATACGGATGGTCTTTTGTAAATACCTGTTTGCCATCGCAAAAGAAAAGAATATCAGCATCGAAGACATTGTCAAGGCCACCAATAAATCTTACACGGAAGTGAAAAAGATCCTGGAAGGTCTGCTGTCCCCATCCTTCGACGATATCCTGGTCATCGCAGACCTGCTGAATATCCATGTCACCCTCACACCCGAAATACCCCTGGGCCATAAAAAGATCAGCAAGACTATCCCCGTGCTGGCCGGCTCAGGCTCCCGGAAATCCCGTGATCTATAATGCTTCACCAGCCCTCTACCGTCCCTCTCATGATCCTATCACTCCTCACCCCTCCTTCGCCAAAACGTCCGTTTTTACCCACATTCATTTTCCTGGCATCCCGATCCGTCCAAATTCCACAGAATATTCCATTTTATCCCCATCCCTTCTTTTTTCCGGGATTATCCCCCTCGAATTTATAATTTCAACTTTTTAAAGAACCCGAAGCCCTGATGCCTTCACCGGATATATCCTATTTGTTCGCATTCGCCCCTTCCGTGCAGATAATACGCATGCGCAACGCACACTGGGTGATCCCCTTCCTGTTCAAAGCCTTCAAAACAGAAAATATTCTTTCGGTGCCCGAACCAGCCCTGATCAGCATGCTGGCCGAAGAGCTGCGCAACCATTCCGAAGGAACCGAAGATCTGGAAGAAGCCCGCATAGAATTCGGCGAGGACGAAGAGAGCCGCGCACGCAAATACCTGCTCAACTGGGTGCAGAAAAGACTCCTGCAGGATTTCCCCGACGCAGACTCCGTCACCCAATACCAGCTGAGCGCCCATACGGAAAAACTCTTCCAATGGTTGCAAAGCCTGGAAAAAAGGCAGTTCGTCGGCACGGAGAGCCGGTTCCGATTCCTCTTCCAGACCCTCCGCGAAATGGTGGAATATACCGAGGACAACACAGCCCGGCGCCTGGAAGAACTCAAGAACAGACGAGCCGAGATCGACAAAGAGATCAAAAAGATCGAGATGGGTTTCAAACCCGAGATCTACACCAACTCCCAGTTGAGAGAGCGGCTGGAATGGTTCACCCGACTCAGCCACGAACTGCTGAGCGACTTCCGGGAAGTGGAAGACAACTTCAAATACATCCACCGGCAGATCGTCGAACAACATACCCGCGCGGAAGTGCACAAGGGCGCTATTGTCGGCTACGCCTTCGAAGCCTATGACGCCCTTCGCAAGAGCGACCAGGGAAAAAGCTTCTACGCTTTCTGGGATTTCCTCGTCTCCCGCGCAGGCCAGGAAGAATGGCGGGAGCTTACCGACCAACTGCTGCAGCTGCTGCAGGACAGAAGTATCGAAGGAGATGGCGACTTCGTACAAAATATCAAAAGCCTCCTGTTACAACAAGGGCGCAACGTTTACGACGCCAACGATAAAATGGCGGAAAAACTCAGCCGCATCATAACGGAAAAAGAGATCGCCCGTCATCGCCGCATGCGGCAGCAGATCGGCTCCATCAAGGAGCTCGTCTTTCAATTCATGGAAGAAGAGACCAACCCGCCCTGCGGCCTGCAGCTCCCGGCGTCGACGCCCATCCGCATGAGCATGGAGAGAAGGTTGAACCTGGTGGAGAAGGCTGCCACCGGCACCATCAAACAACCCGCCAACGCAAAAGAAAAAATAGAAGACCAGGAACGATTCAGCCGCCTGCTGAATACCAACCATATCGATAAAAAGAAACTCTGGCAAAAAGTAGAACAGACCCTGGAAAAAAGGACGACCGCCACCCTCGCCGAGATCATCGAATTCAATGGACTGGACAATGGCGTGGCCGAAGTGGTCAGTTATTTCAGCTTCCTCCGGGAAAAGGCAGCCCGCGTCCAGTCCATGCAGGAGATCACAGAACTGATCCCTTTGGATACCGAACGGACGCGCTTTATCGAAGTCCCTTATCTACTGTTCAGCCGGTAAAATAAAAATCATGGCAACCAACAATACATCCATATTACCCTATACCCCGGTATTCATCAAACTCCTCAAAGGCCCTGTCGAATACCTGGAAAAAACATCATGGGAGCTTCTCCTCCAATACCAGGTGGAACTGACCCGCTTCCTCCAGCAGCTGGGCCTGGTCCTCGTCCTGGAAAAAGAAGATGGCTATGCCTACCTCGAACAGCTCCGCCTGGACGAAGAGGACAGCGTCACCGGATGGGTGCGTCGCATACAACTGGGATATGAAGAGAGTATCCTCCTCGTGCTGCTGAGGGATATGATGGCGGAATTCGAAGTAGGGGAGACCACGACCCGCGAGCTGATAAAAAAACGCCGCGAAATAAAAGAATACGCCGAACTTTTCTTTAAGGAAAATCCAAGCCGGGTGAAATTCATCCGGGACCTGGACCGTCTCATCGACCGTGTCGAAGAGCTGGACTTCTTGGAAAAAGTGGAGAACCACGATCTGTCCGATGAACAAAAGTTCCGCATCAAAAAGATCATCAAGGCCAAAGTGGATAACGAGATCCTCGATAATTTCAAAATTCAACTTACCGAACATGCAGCTGGGCGTATTTAGTACCGATGAGAACAAGTCAGGCTTTCGATTGCAATACATGGAGGTCTTCAATTGGGGCACTTTCGACGAACACGTATGGAAAATTCATCCCGGCGGAGAGACCTCCCTGCTGACCGGCGCCAACGGTAGCGGAAAAACAACCTTTGTCGATGCACTCCTGACCCTGATCGTACCTGAAAAGAAACACAGGTTCTACAACCAATCCTCCGGCAGCGAAAAAAAGGGAGACCGTACGGAAGAAACTTATGTACTGGGTGGTTATGGCAGCATCCACACGGAGAACGGCCAATCCAATAAGACCCTTTATCTCCGCGAGAATAAAGACCAGGCATATAGCATCCTTCTCGCACATTTCTCCAATGAGGCGGGACAGGATGTGACCCTTTTCCAGGTCCGCTGGTTCAGCGGCAATGATATGAAAAGGATCTTTGCCGTCGCGCACAAGCCTCTGCACATCGAAGACAATTTCAAACCCTTCGATCTGGGCGGCGCCTGGCGCAAACGGATCGACCAGCAATTCAACAAAGGCAGCCGCAAACAGGTAGAATGGTTCGATGCCGCCAGCCGCTATGCCCAACGACTCGTGGAAGTCCTCGGAATGCAGAGCATGCAGGCCCTCAGCCTCTTCAACCAGACCATGGGCATAAAAGTATTGGGCGACCTGAATGAATTCATCAGGACCAACATGCTGGAACCCCGGAACATGGAGCAGGAGTTCCAGGACCTGAAGAAACATTTGTCCACCCTCTCGGACGCGCAGCGCAATATTGAAAAGGCCGAAGAACAGATCCGCATCCTCCAACCCCTGGAAAAACATCACCGCCTCTATACCGAAGGGTCCACCCTCCTCGCAGCAGCCAGGCAGGACCTGGAAACCATTAAACTCTGGAACGGCTATACCCGCTACCACCTCCTCGATGAGGGCATCCGGCAGAAAGACAAAGAGATCCTCCGGGACAACGCCACCCTGGAAGACCTGAAAAGGAAGATCGCACACCTGCAGGAGGAAGAACGGAACACCATGAATCAGTTGGAACAGAACAAGGCAGGACAACGCCTGCAGCAACTCAATAAGGACCTGGAGACCCTGCGCCAACACCAGACTGAGGCAGCAAGCGCTCTCAAAAAATTTACGGACTGGTGTACCTCCCTGCATCTTCCCGAATCCACACCCGATGATGAGGCCGCCTACCAACGCATCAAAAAAGAAGCCGACAAGGCCCATAAAAGATTGGAAACCGAGATCCGCAACAACGACGAGGACCTCTTCGACGCACAGGATCATCTGAAAAAGTCCACTGTCGAAAAAACCGCGATAGAAGCTGAACTGAACGTGCTGCTACAAAGCCGCAACAATATCCCTGGTTACCTTATCCAGGTCCGCAGGGAACTCTGTAACGCACTTAAACTGGAAGACCATGAGATCCCTTTTGCCGGAGAACTCATGCAGGTCCGAACTGAAGACCAGGACTGGCAGCCCGCCCTGGAAAAACTCCTGAGACCTCTTTCGCTCCGCCTCCTTGTTCCGGACAGGCATTATAAAAAAGTCAACAAATACGTCAACAATACCAACCTCCGGGCCCGGCTGGTCTATTCCCATGTCCGGGACATAGCCCTACAACAATATGCCGATGACGACGCCGTCTGGAACAAATTGGAATTCCATTCCGACCACAAGCTTTCCGGCTGGGTGAGCCAACAGGTCATCCAGCAATACAATTTCATTTGCGTGGAAAATGAAAAGACCCTCGAACGCTACGACAGGGCCATCACCGTCAACGGTCTGATCAAGAGCCGTGACCGCCACGAAAAAGATGACCGGGCAGACCGCAACGATCCGGGGACCTACGTCATGGGCTGGAACAACGAAGGAAAAAAGGAACGGCTGCAGCATCGCCGGTCCCAGCTGCTGACCCTCCTCGAACAGGCCGGGGAGTCAATACAAAGAGCGGAAAACAAAAGGACACGCCTGCAAGGGCAGGTCTTCGCGATAAAACATATTGCAGAACACCCTGGCTTTACCATCATCAACCTTCCCCGCCTGCACAAAGAAATGCATGCCGTGGAAGAACAGATATCCCAACTCAGGAAAGGCAGTGATCAGCTAAAGGCCCTGACCGAACAGGTGGAATCCATTCGCGCAGAAAAAGTTAGCCAGGAGTCGGAGCGGGACACCCTGATTGGAAAAATATCGCTGTCCCGCAGCAACCTGGAAAATATGGACCGGGAACGGCTGAACCGCAAACCCCTGCTGGATCTGCTGACAGACAAGGACAAGGATCAGTTGCTGCTCTTTCAGACTGCCCATGCCGGTCTCCTGACAGACAGTAATCTTCAAAACATCGATGATAAATGCAGGCAACTGACGGAAATCTCGGCAAAAACGGCCGCCGATCATGAGGGTCTCGTTCTCCGCGAAGGACGCGAGCTGGATCGCGCCATCCACAAAATAAAAAATCCGCCACTCGAAGTTCTTCAAAAATATACTGACTGGGCCGCAGACACCCAGCAACTGCCCATCGAACGGGAATATGCCGACGAATACCTGGAATGGCTCAGCAGGCTGGAGACCGAGAACCTGCCCCGGTTCAAAAAGGATTTCGAACGGTTACTACATGATACAGCCGTGATTAAAATGGGCGTGCTCAACGAGGAATTAGAAAGCTGGGAACGAAAAATAAAGAACAGCATTACCACCCTCAACCAGTCCCTGGGTGCGATCAACTTCAACCGGCTGCCCGATACCTTCATACAGCTCGGGATCAGGACCGTCACGGACACCGTCATTAAGGAATTCCGCAACCGGCTGCTCAACGCGCTCCCCCAGGCCGCGGACTGGCAACAAAATAGTTTTGAGGACAAGGCCCTTCATTTCAAACAGAACGTTCAATCCTTTATCAATAGCCTCGACGAGAATGAGACCTATCGTGCCCGTGTACTCGACGTACGAAATTGGTTCGAATTCTGGGCCGATGAAAAATTCCGCGAGACACAGGAACTGAAAAAGACCTACCGGCAGATGGGCCAGCTTTCGGGCGGCGAAAAGGCGCAGCTGACCTATACCATCCTCTGCAGTGCGATCGCCTACCAGTTCGGTATCACAAGGGAAGGACGCAATTCCAAAAGCCTTCGCTTCATCGCCGTAGATGAAAGTTTCAGCAACCAGGACGAGGAGAAGGCCACCTACCTGATGGAACTTTGCAAGCAATTGCATCTTCAGCTCCTGGTCGTTACGCCCAGCGACAAGATCCAGATCGTAGAAGGCTTTATCGCGCATGTCCACCTGGTGCAAAGAGTCGGCAACCGGCACAGCATTCTTTTTAATATGACAAAAAAAGAGCTGAAAGCGAAAAAAGAATTATTAACTACCTGATTTTATTTTTTCAGGCATGAAACTGGGATCCGATGTCGCGGGTCCTGGTTTGTCTGCCATCTTTTCCCTCCCTGCATCCGGACTCCCCGTCTGAAAAATTGTCTCATTTTTGGAACTTCTTTCCCTGTTATAGAGGTTCCTGAATAGGTGTTATCCCTTAATCTTTTGACGGACAATGTACTAAAATCTGGTATTGGGTTAGATATAATCTGACCGAATACAAGATCCTATTTGAACAAGACCCTAATCCGTCCCCAAGATGAAACAAATTTTCACAGCCAGTAAAGGTTGGTATAAAAAATACCTGTGCGTTGGCGTGGCTCTCCTCTCCCTCTACGGAAACACCGCAGAAGCCCAGAGCTGCCCTGTAAACAAAACAGATTCTATCACAGCCTATCCCAACACATTTTTCCCTGCCACCCAAGCCACCGTTAATGCAGGCACCCAATCGATCACCCTGGGAGCCGCAACATACGGTAGTGTCCCCATCAGTGCGGGTGATGTCCTTTTAATTATACAGATGCAGGGCGCTCAGATCACCTCGTCGAATTCCGGAAGCTATGGCAATAATGGCAGTACCGGCAGCGGTTATCTCAATAACAGTAATATGGTGGCAGGCAATATGGAATATGTCCTTGCAGCCAACAGTGTTCCGCTGGGCGGAGGTACCCTTAATACCGTATCCGGCCTGGCCCACAGTTATAAGAGGGCAGCCTTTGGCACAGACGGTCAATACACATACCAGATCATCAGGGTTCCCATATATTACAATCTTACATTGATGGGGTCGCTGACGGTACCCCGCTGGGACGGAGCATCCGGCGGCGTTATTGTGCTCTATGCAACGAATATCCTCAACCTGAACAATAAGACGATCGATGCATCCGGCCTTGGGTTCCGCGGTGGTGGCGGCATCGTCTACAATGGTTCCGGCGGCGGATCCAGCAACGACTACGTTACCCTGGCCAGCGCCAATGCCAACGGCGGCAAAGGAGAAGGTATCGCAGGAACCCCAAAATACCTCAACAACAACAATTCTTTTCTTGACGTATCGTCCTACGAAGGTTACCCCAATGGCAGTTATGGCAAGGGAGCACCCGGTAATGCCGGAGGCGGCGGCACGGACGGTAATCCCGTCAACAACAATAATGAGAACACCGGAGGCGGAGGGGGCGGTAACGGCGGCATCGGGGGCATCGGTGGAAATGCCTGGAACTCTAATATTGCCTGTGGCGGCAAACCGGGCGCCGTCTTTGCCCAGGTGACACCATCCCGCCTGGTAATGGGCGGAGGCGGGGGGGCAGGAACCACGAACAATGGTACCGGTACCCCATCCAATGGCTTCGCCAGCAGCGGGACAGCAGGCGGAGGGATCATCATCGTCATGGCCAATACCATCATCGGCAGCGGGAATCTCAAATCCAACGGAGCGGCCGGTAATTCCACCGTTAAAAATGACGGCAGCGGCGGCGGTGGAGCGGGTGGCAGCATCCTGATCTTTTCCAGGACCGGCAATACCAGCAGCGTGATCGCCAACGCCAAGGGTGGCTCCGGTGGCACCAACCAGACCGGCACGATCGACCCCCACGGGCCCGGCGGCGGGGGCGGCGGCGGGGTCATCTACTCCAACATGACCCTCTCGTCCAGCAGTTCCGTCAACGGCGGCACAGCAGGAACAACCAACAAATTCACATCCAATTACGGCGCGACCGACGGGGCCGCCGGTCTGATGGTACAGAATATCACGCAGTCCCAGACCCCGCCATTTCCCATTACCTGTGTGGTATTATCCGTTAACTTCCTGGATCTGGCTGCCGGACAGACCAATGGCCTCGTCACGATCCGCTGGAACGTTGCTGGAGAGAGTGATACCCGCGAATACCAGGTAGAAAAGAGTACCGACGGGCTGAGCTTCACCGCCATCGGTCATACCTCTTATATTTACAGCAGCGCCCCGACAAATAATTATGAATTTCCGGATAACAACGCCTTTGCAATCAGCGGGGTCGTACACTATCGCATTAAAGCAATTGAGAACTCCGGCAAGGTTGAGTATAGTAAGGTCGTCACTCTTCGGGTAGATGCACTAACCGGTAAATTCTCTATCTATCCGAACCCGGCGAAAACAACTGCAACCGCCAGCTTTGTCTCTCCGGCACAGACGGAACTAAGTCTCCGGTTATTCGATCTGAAGGGCGGTCTCGTCTGGCAGCAGCAATACCAGGCCGGTAAAGGTCAGAACATCATTCAACTCAACAATATCGGGACCTTCCCCAACGGCATGTATATCCTGCAATGCTTTGATGGACTCAGGTCCGGGCAGGTGAAATTAGTAGTGAATCATTAGTACCCGGTTTTTACAGGATTGTCCGCCGCCGATTCAGAAACATTTGAACCGGCGGTGTTATTTTATACAGGACATATTCCATTTCAGGATTTATCTTTCCCGGCCAGCTCACTGATCAGTTCAGCGATCAGCGAGGTCCATCCGGTCTGATGGCTGGCGCCGAGACCCGAGGAGGTATCTCCGTGAAAGTATTCATAAAATAAAATGAGATGTGCATTTTCCGGACGCTGGTAGAAATAATTGTACTTGCCATGCAGGGGCCGCTGGCCCTTGTCGTCAGGCGCAAAGATGCTGACCACCCGTCGGGTCAGTTCGTCGGCCACCTGGTCCAGGTTCAGTTGGTTACCCGAGCCAACCGGATATTCCACCAACAACCCATCTCCGTAGAATTTTCCATATTGCCGGATGGACTGGATGATCAGGTAGTTAATGGGGATCCACACCGGACCCCGCCAATTCGAATTGCCGCCGAAAAAATCCGAGGTAGAATCTCCCGGGTCATATTTGATATGATAGTCGATCCCCCCGATATTGATCGTATAGGGCTGCAGCTCGTGACCCTTTGACAAGGCCCGGATCCCGCCGGGAGACAGGAATTCTGCCTCATTCAACAGCCGTTGCAGTAAATAGACCACTCTTTTCTGGGGGACCAGGGACAAAAGTATCTGCTCGCCATCACTATGTTCCTCATTCGGCCAGTAACGTTTATTTTTCAGCCGGTAACTTTCGAACCAGTTCACCCGTTTTTTAAAATCCGAGAGCTTATTCATCATCTTCTTTTCGATGATCGAGACCGCGAAGAGTGTTGTCAATCCAACAATAGACTGGATCTTCAATTGCACCGGAGATCCATTGATGGACAGGGTATCATAAAAGAACCGGTCATCTTCATTCCACATGCCCTGTTCGTTCAGCGCCTCCGCGATCAAAACAAAATGCTCAAAGAATTTCGTGGCCGTATCTTCAAAGGTTTCGTCCTTCATGGCGATCTCGAGGGCCATGTCCATCATGTTCAGGGCATACATCCCCATCCAGCTGGTGCCATCGGCCTGTTCCAGCTGCATATCGTTCGACAACTGATGACTGCGGTTGAAAACCCCGATATTATCCAGTCCCAGGAATCCACCTTCGAACATATTATTCCCATTGGCGTCCTTCCGGTTGATCCACCAGGTAAAATTGATCAACAATTTCTGGAAGATCCTTTTCAAAAAGGCAATATCCCCCTTACCTGTCCGGTCTTTCTCGATCCGGTATACCTGTAGCGCGGCCCAGGCCTGTACGGGCGGGTTGACATCACTGAAATTCCATTCATAGGCAGGGATCTGACCATCCGGCTTCATATACCATTCGCGCATGATCAGCAGGAGTTGGTGCTTGGCGAAGACCGGATCGACCAGGGCCATGGAAATACTTTGAAAGGCCAGATCCCAGGCTGCATACCAGGGGTATTCCCATTTATCCGGCATGGCGATGATATCCTGGTTCTTCAGATGCTTCCAGTCATGGTTGCGACCATAAAGCTTACCGTCATTCACGGGGCTGATGCCATCACTGGACGTCAGCCACCGGTCAACATCATAATGATAATATTGCTTGCTCCACAACAGCCCCGCCAGCGCCTGCCGCTGGACATTGAACATCTCCGGGCTGATATTTTGGGGTAACACCGAATGATAAAAGGCATCAGCCTCTTCCTTACGGCTTGTAAAAATGCCGGCGGCCCCACTGGCAAAAGGGTTTTCTAATATTTTATTGCTTAGCCGCAGATAGATGGACTTTGTCTCCCCGGCGCCAACATGCAGCTGGTAGACGGGAGCGAACTTGGTCCCGGATTTTTTCTGTTGCAGCGCCTCCAGGTTCGTTTTGCGGATCACCGCGTCGTGGAATGCGTCTTTTACAAATGGAGTCTTGTTAGGAACACCCGACAACTTCTCCGTATTGGTCTCATTCTCCGTGAACAGACAGTACTGAGGCTGTTGGAAGTAAAGATAGTATGGGCCCAGCCGGCTGTGGCTCGCCTTCACGGAAGTCTTGTCCCTGCTGGTGATCACGGGTTTCTTCTCCAGGCCGTCATATTGCCAGCGATTATAGAACCACAATGTTGGCAGTACCGTTATATCGGCCGCCTTCGAGTGACGGTTCGTGACATTGATGCGGATGAAAATATCTTTCGCATTTTGTTTGGCATAGCTGATATTGACATCGAAGTACTCGTTGTTGTCAAAAATACCGGTATCCAGGATCTCGTATTCCGGCTCATCCTTGCCTCTTTTGCGGTTTTCTTCTAACAAGACTTTGTAGGGGAATTCCTGCTGGGGGTACTTATACAGGTATTCCATATAATGGTGGGTCGGCGTATTATCGAGATAGTAATACAATTCCTTTACATCCTCTCCATGATTACCCTCTTTATTGCCCAGGCCGAATAATCTTTCCTTCAGCAGGGGATCCTTCCCGTTCCATAAGGCTACGGCAAAGCATAGGTTCTGAAAAAAATCAGAAATACCCGCCAACCCGTCCTCTCCCCAGAAATAAGTCCTGTAATGAGCCTGGTCATAAGGAAAATAATGCCAGGCATCGCCGTATGCGCTATAATCTTCCCGGACCGTCCCCCATTGTCGTTCACTCAAATACGGTCCCCACTGTTCCAAAGGTATTTTTTTAGCAGCGTTAACTGCAAGTCGTTGATGTTCTGCCGTCATGGTTGATTTCTCGTTCAAAATAATAAAGCCTTTTGGCTGGATTGCCGCTGTTCCATCCCCACCATCTTTCTTTTCCTGCACCTCCGTCCAATTATGCACCCCAGCCGGCGATTAATATATAATTTGTTTCTATTTCTTTTTTCCCTGCAACTTTTACTTCACTCCCACTAAAGTACTAAGTTCCCGGTTACAATCTTGTTTTACCGCCCGCGCATTTGAACAAATTTAGCCCACTTGCTATAGCCAATTTTTTGCCAAAACCGCGGTGCGTCCAATTAAATGTTTCCCTGCATTCCGGTATTAAGCCGAAAACCCCGAACTTTAGGGGTAATTAGTCAAAAAAGCAAAGTTATCTGCGCATTTATTTTACTTTTGCACAACGTAGACTAGGGTCCACGATTATTTTTAATCAACACTACCGGTTAATGCTTTCGTAAGCTCCCGGTTAATTAACTCTTTCAATTTTGAATTTTAAAGAATTTGGACTGGATGAAGGTCTCATGGAAGGCATTGCAGCCACGGGTTATGAAACAGCCACACCTGTACAGGAACAGGTGATCCCCATTATCCTTTCCGGAAAAGACATCATCGCCTCCGCTCAGACCGGTACGGGCAAGACCGCCGCATTCCTCCTGCCAATCCTCAATAAACTCATCGCCTCCCGCATAGAAGACCAGGTCAATGCCCTGGTCATTGTACCGACCCGGGAACTGGCCGTGCAGATCGCTCAAAACCTGGAGGCCTTGTCCTACTTCACCCCCATCAGCTCTATCGCAGTTTATGGCGGCGGAGATGGCAGCAATTTCACCAATGAAAAACAGGCCCTGTCCCGGGGCGCAGATATCGTCATCTGCACGCCCGGCCGGATGATCGCCCACCTCAATATGGGTTACGTCAAGCTGAAAGGCCTTAAATATCTCGTCCTCGACGAGGCGGATCGAATGCTGGATATGGGCTTCTACGACGATATCATGAAGATCATTTCCTTTCTGCCCCTGGAACGTCAGAACCTGCTCTTCTCAGCAACCATGCCGACGAAGATCCGGGACCTGGCCCGTAAGATCCTTCATGAACCGGCAGAGATTAATATTTCCATTTCCAAACCCCCGGCCCGGATCGTTCAACAGGCCTTCATCGTATATGAAGCCCAGAAGATCCCCTTGGTGAAATGGTTGCTGAAATCCTCGAATTTCAAGAGTGTCATCGTCTTCTGCTCTAAAAAACATAATGTCAAACAGCTGACCCAGGAACTCAAACGCGGCCGTTTCAACGCCAAGGAAATGCACTCGGATCTGGACCAGTCCGGACGCGAAGAAGTGATGCTGGAATTCAAGAGCCGGCGCCTGCCGATTCTGGTAGCTACGGATATTCTTTCCCGGGGCATCGATATCGACAACATCGATGCAGTAATAAACTATGATGTACCCAATGACGGAGAGGACTATATCCATCGTATTGGCCGTACGGCCAGGGCCGAGACTGACGGAGTAGCGTTCACCTTCGTCAGCGAAAAAGAACAGGGTAAAATGCGGGTGATCGAAGATCTGCTGGGTAGTCCCGTACCCAAGGCGCCAGTTCCCGAACAATTCGGTCCGGCTCCCGAATACAATCCCCGCAGCAGAGGTGGGGGTGGCGGCGGTGGCAGATCAGGTCGTAGCGGAGGAGGCGGTGGTGGAAGCCACGGCGGTCGCAGCGGACATGGTGGCGGTGGCGGAGGCAGAAAATTCACCCATCAGAAGCCAAGAGGCGCCGGTGGCGGCAGCAGCGGAAGTCGCCACACATAATGTTTTATTTATATATAGATGAACGCCCAGCCCAGTAGTAAACATATCAGCATGATCACGGGTGAAGGGAGCTTGGTAAAATGTAGCAGGGACCAGGTTCCCGCGATCACGATCAGGTTCAGAAAAAGATCGGTCCAACTCATCGTGGAAAGATCCCGGATCATATAGCAGGCTGCAGCGATCATAATACCTACCACTACTGCATTGATCCCTTCCAGCGCCCGGTATACCGCGGCGTATTTTTTCAGATTATGCCAGATAGGAAAAAAGAAGAGCACCAGCATCGCGCTCGGTAGAAAGATCGCCGTTGCGCCGATAAAACAGCCCAGGATCTGCATCGTCGTTCCCTGGTCCTTCATCGCCATACCACCCATAAATGCCGCGACAGAAAAGACCGGTCCCGGGATCGCCCGGACGATCCCCGTTCCCGAAAAGAAATCTTCCTTACTGATCCGGATGATCTGCGGATTACGCTGGATGAGATTGGGCGATGCCGTACGCGCTACAAACTGTTCGTACATCATGGGGATCAGGACCTGACCCCCGCCAAAAACCAGGCTGCCAAACCGATAGGTGTTCTCAAAAAGATGCAGCGCCCGCTCGCTCGGCCAGTTGTTTTTTCGCGATAATTCACTGCCGGCGCCGGCCAAAAGGAAAATAATGGCGAAGAGCCAGATATTGCCCCACTTGATCTTTTTGCGCAGGAGTTCCTTCTGCGGAATACGACGGCTGCTGATATTGGTGACCAGTCCGCCCAGCACGATCAGGATCGGAAAGATCCATGGCGTCTTAAATAATAGAAAAGTCGCCACCGTACTGACCGCCAGAATCACCCGCGTGATCGTATTGTTAATGGAGATCCTGAAAGCCTTATACGCTGCATACGCAATGAAGCCGATGGTCATGGGACCGACGAATCGGAACAGCTCCACCGTCTTTAGCGTCTGACGATCGATATAGGCCAGAAAGAAAGAAAAAACACTCATCAAAATACAGGCCGGCAAGGTCCAGATCACCAGCGTCAGAATCGCCAGCACAACACCTCCCCGCTTATAGCCGATCAGAGTTAAGGTCTGCGTAGACGAGGCGCCCGGCAGCAATTGACAGAAGGCATTATAATCCATCAGTTCCTCCTCCGTCACATCATGTCTTTTATTAACAAAGGTCTTCATCATCATCACCAAATGCCCCTGCGGTCCCCCGAAAGCAGAGATACTGTGGAGGAAAACCGCCTTTAGGAATGCAATATGTCTAAGTAAGATCGTCAATGCGCCTTTTTCCGGGTAGTGGTAAACACGAATGAATTGGCCTACAATTTATTGATTGTTGAAAACATGAGCAAAAGGAATCGATCAACGCGGCGAATTAACGGTTGTTTAGTATATTCAGGTACAAACAACACACGCATGAGAATACAGATATCACACTTCCTTGCATTTGCCCTCTCCCTATCATTGTGGTCTATTTCGGCCGCAGCACAGGTACAGAAAAAAGATCTTGCCGCTCAGATCGATGCCGCAGCCGATAAGATAGAACCCAAGACCATTGCCTGGAGAAGGGATTTTCATGAACACCCCGAATTAGGAAATCATGAATTCCGTACAGCAAAGATTATTGCAGATCATCTTCGTTCGCTGGGGATCGAGGTGAAAGAAGGAGTCGGCAAGACCGGCGTCGTAGGCATTTTGCGCGGGGCAAAACCCGGACCGGTCATCGGCCTCAGGGCGGATATAGATGGACTGCCCATCGTGGAAAGGACTCCTGTACCATTTGCCTCAAAAGTAAAGACAACCTATAACGGCCAGGAAGTAGGGGCCATGCATGCCTGCGGCCATGATTCTCATATGGCGATCATGATGAGTGTGGCTGAGATCCTTTCGGGAATGAAGGCCGACCTGAAGGGCACGGTAAAATTTATTTTTCAGCCTGCTGAAGAGGGCGCACCCACAGGCGAAGAGGGTGGGGCCCCCCTGATGATAAAGGAGGGTGTACTGGAAGATCCAAAAGTGGATGTCGTCTTTGGTCTCCACATCAATTCATCGACGGAAGTCGGCAAAATCAAATATCGCACAGAAGGAGCCATGGCAGCCTCGGACTGGTTTACCATAAAAGTAAAGGGAAAGGGTTCACATGGCTCGCAGCCCTGGGGTGGGATCGATCCTATCGTCGTGTCAGCACAGATCATCGAAGGCCTGCAGACCATCATCAGCCGCCAAACCGAGTTGACAAAGGACGCGGCGGTCATCTCGGTTTGCGTGATCAGGAGCGGGGTTCGATCTAATATCATACCCGAAGAAGCCGAAATGACCGGCACCATCAGGACCCTGGACACAGCGATGCAGAACGAGATACATGAAAGAATGCGCCGTACCGTGACCAAGATCGCAGAGAGTGCAGGCGCCACGGCCGAACTTGTCATAGACCGGAAAACATTGATAACTTACAACGACCCTGCTCTCGTAAAAAAGACCCTGCCTTCTCTGCAAAAAGCAGCAGGCGCCGACAATGTCGTCTGGATGGATGCCATGACCGGATCCGAGGATTTTTCTTTCTTTGGTGCAAAAGTGCCATCCTTCTTTTTCTTTCTGGGCGGGATGAAGAAAGGGCAGGATCCAAAGACCGCCAACCCACACCATACTCCGGATTTTTATATAGATGAGGCCGGTTTCAAGCTGGGTGTAAAAGCCTTCTGTAACCTCGTACTGGACTACAGCAAATAGCATTCTGATCATACCCTTACCGGATTATGATCATTGAATTATCTTTGACCCATGGACATAGAAACCCTTCGTGACTATTGCCTCTCAAAAAAAGAAGTCGAAGAGGGCTTCCCCTTTGGAGAAACCACCCTGGTCTTCAAAGTCAGGGGTA